>ENA-OQDW01000550-OQDW01000550.1-human-gut-metagenome-genome-assembly--contig:-NODE-550-length-15266-cov-2.714446_pt1 | contig 15266 bp, 23 predicted proteins | sample MGYA00242784_ERZ504613 | MGnify/ENA primary metagenome ERZ504613 (study PRJEB26092, sample SAMD00036330) | human gut metagenome | host: Homo sapiens | study: EMG produced TPA metagenomics assembly of... | reverse complement strand
CAAAAGCCCGGAAAACCTTGATTTTCCGGGCTTTTTGAACCATTTTGATATAGTCTGAGCAGTCGATTATCTCTTGCTGAACTGCGGAGCGCGACGAGCTGCCTTGAGACCGTATTTCTTACGCTCTTTCATACGCGGATCTCTTGTTAAGAATCCAGCGGACTTTAAGATCGGTCTGTAATCTGCATCTACGTTCAGTAATGCACGAGCGATACCATGACGGATAGCTCCTGCCTGACCTGTGTAACCGCCACCGCGAACGTTTACTAATACGTCGAACTTATCAGCTGTCTCTGTAGCTGCAAGCGGCTGACGAACGATAACCTTCAGTGTATCTAATCCGAAGTACTCGTCCATATCTCTTTTATTGATTGTAACCTTACCTGTACCCGGTACTAAGTATACTCTGGCAACAGATGATTTTCTTCTTCCTGTTCCGTAATATTTTGCGTTAGCCAATGTCTTTTACCTCCTCATTAAAATGTTAAAGCTTCTGGCTTCTGAGCTGCGTGCTTGTGATCCGGACCTGCGTATACGAATAACTTTGTATACATCTCTCTTCCAAGAGGTCCCTTCGGAAGCATTCCCTTAACAGCATGCTCGATCACTCTCTCCGGGTGCTTAGCCATCATCTCTTTTAATGTGGTCTCTTTCATACCGCCAACATAATCAGAGTGATTGTAGTAAACCTTCTGATCTAACTTCTTACCGGTAACCTTTACCTTCTCAGCGTTCACTACGATTACGTAATCACCTGTATCGATATGTGGTGTAAAGATTGGTTTATTCTTTCCTCTTAATACCTTGGCAACTTCAGATGCCAGGCGTCCTAATGTCATACCTTCAGCGTCAACTACATTACCATTTCTATATGTAGCTGGGCTAGCCATAAAAGTCTTCATCGTTATTCCTCCTAGAAAAATGCTGTTCATCTCAGGCAGCGTGAATGTCCGGCACACTGTCCTCCATGTCATATTGTTTATAGTTAAATGGCACTCCGGGGCTTTGGAATGACATTTATTCACTATCACAGACTTACATATTATATTACACGACTCCTTGCGTGTCAATATCTTTTTCTTCCATATATTCAATTCCCATCATGGTCAGTCCGTGCGCCGGTGCGGTCGGTCCCGCAGCCTCCCTGTCGCGCGCCGCGAGGATCTGCTCTATCTGCTCCGGCTCGATCTGACCTCCGCCGACCTGTATCAGCGTCCCGGCAATAATGCGGACCATATTGTACAAAAAACCGTTGCCGGTCACCCGGATTGTGATGATGTCGTCCGCTTTTGTGACGCTGCACGCATAGATTGTCCGGACCGTGGTCTTCACCTGCGCGTTGACCGCACAGAAGCTCTTGAAGTCGTGCTCTCCTTCCAGGTACGCCGCCGCCCGGCTCATCTTCTCCACATCCAGGCTGTGGTGGTAAAAATAAGTATCCAGCCTTCTCGTCGGCATGCGGAATGTCCGGTTCAAAATGCGGTACTCATATGTCTTGCGGCTGTTCTGATAGCGCGGATGCCAGTCCGCAGGAACCTCGCAGGAACCCTGCACGACAATGTCCTCAGGCAGACGCTGATTCAGTGCAAACGAAATCTTATCCGCCGGCATGCGCGTCGTCGTATCGAAAATTGCCACGTTTCCCAGCGAATGGACGCCGGAATCCGTGCGGCTTGCGCCGGTCACTGCGATCTCCTCCCCCAAAAGCGAGGAAAGATGGCGGTTCAGCACTTCCTCGATCGTGATTCCGTTGGGCTGCACCTGCCATCCTTTATAATTCGTGCCGTCGTACGCCACGGTCATTTTTACACGTTTTACCTCTTTCTCCAAACCATTTCTCCTTGCAGCTTTATTGCGGCCATGGCACAAAGATTCTGCACAGAATGATGAGCGCCAGATACAGCCACATGATCAGATAGGACAGGCGGTCGCGTCCCTCATAGCGCAGCGGCTTCATCTTCGTTCTGCCTCTCCGCCGTTATAGCAGCGCGCCTCCATCGCCATTGCAAGATCATCCGCGCGCCGGAATGCTGACACGAACAGCGGCACCAGAAGCGGGATCATGCTTTTGACTTTTTTAACAGATTGCCACTCTCAAAATCGGCTCCGCGTGCCATCTGCGCTTTCATGATCTTATCCGTCTCCTCAATCAGAATCGGAATAAAGCGGAGCGCAATCGACATCATCATTGCAATCGCGTGCACCGGAACACCGATCTTAGAAAGCGGCATCAGCGCTTTTTCCAGACCATCTGTCAGCTGGTTCGGCGTTGTGGTCAGCGTCATGATTGAGGTTCCGAGAATCAGATAGGTCAGGCGGATCGCCATCAGCACCGCGCTGGTCACGCCTTCCTTCGTGATCGTAAAACGCCAGACGCTTACCAGTGCCTCACCGGGCGTCAAAAACAGATTGAACACCGCCGTGATTAACATCAGAATCATGATTGCCTTTAATCCCTTTACCATGAACTTAAACGGCACCTTCGACAGCTTTATGACTGTAATCAGAAATACCGTTGCAATCGCAAGCGCTGCCACGCCACGGAAGCAGAACAGGGATATGATATAGATCATTGTACTAAACAGTTTCACACGCGGGTCCAGTTTATGGATCACAGAATCTGCCGGATAATACTGGCCCAGTGTAATATCTCTCAACATGTATAAACTTCCTCCCTACCGGAATTCTTCATCGGCGCCCGCCGGTGACTCTTTCCTCCGTAAAATGATTCCTGCCGCGGCACACCTTACCGGTGAATATCGCTCCTGCCGGAATCAATTCCCGTCAATGCCTGCATCAGGCTGGCTCTGGCTTCCTCCACCGTCGTCGCCTCCGTATCCACGGAAAGCCCGTGCTCCTTCAGTTCGTGCATCAGGTAAGTCACCTGTGGAGCCGCGAGTCCGATCGTCTCCAGCTCCTTATAGTGCCGGAACACTTCCTTCGGTGTGTCATCGAACATCACCTGTCCATGGTTCATCACGATAATGCGCTCCACATACTTGGCGACATCCTCCATACTGTGCGACACCAGAATGACCGTCATGTTTCGCTCGCGGTGCATCCGTGCCACAAGGTCTAAGATCTCGTCTCTTCCTGCCGGGTCAAGTCCCGCGGTCGGCTCATCCAGGATCAGCACCTCCGGCTTCATGGCAAGCACTCCGGCGATCGCCACACGGCGCTTCTGCCTCCCGAGAGATCAAACGGCGACTGGTAATAAAGCTCCTCCGGCATACCAACACTGCGCAGTGCCTCAAACGCCCGCAGTCCCGCCTCTTCCTTGGAAAGTCCCTGGTTCTTCGGACCAAAGCAGACGTCATCAAAAATTGTCGTCTCGAAAAGCTGATGCTCCGGATACTGGAACACCAGTCCCACCCGGTTGCGCAGTTCTCTCAGGTCAAAATCTTCCTCATAAATATCCTGTCCATGAAAATAGATCGTTCCCGAGGTTGCCTTCATCAGACCGTTCAGGTGCTGGATCAGCGTTGACTTGCCGGAACCGGTATGTCCGATGATGCCGATGAACTGTCCGTCCTTAATCTCAAGGTTCACATCCTTTAACGCCTGAATCTGGTACGCGGTCTCCTCACTATATACAAAATTCACTTTATCTAAAATAATTGACATTTCTACTCTCCGATCTGTGCCACACGAAGAATCGCGTCCACAAGTTCCTGGCGGTGCAGCACACCGACGGGTACATCAATGCCGGACTGGCGCAGCAGATCTGCTAAAATCGTCACCTGCGGCACATCCAGTCTGTACTCCTTGAGTTTTCCCACCTGGGAAAACACTTCCCGCGGCGTTCCCTGCATGACGACTTTTCCCTGATCCATCACGATCACCTTGTCGGCGTCCACGACTTCCTCCATATAATGTGTGATCAAAATGATCGTCACGCCTTTTTTCCGGTTCAGTTCATGCGCCGTGCGGATGACTTCCTTCCGCCCGTTCGGATCAAGCATGGCAGTCGGCTCGTCGAGCACAATGCACTTCGGTTCCATCGCCATGACCCCGGCGATCGCCACGCGCTGCTTCTGTCCGCCGGAGAGCTTGTTCGGCGAATGGTGGCGGTACGAGAGCATCCCTACCGCACCAAGGCTTTCTTCCACGCGCTTCCAGATCTCATCCGTCGGCACGCCGATATTCTCCGGTCCGAAGCCGACATCCTCCTCCACGACGCTCGCAATGATCTGGTTGTCCGGATTCTGAAATACCATACCCGCAGTCTGACGCACCGCAAATGTATTCTCTTCCTTTGTGACATCCCTGCCATCCACCCAGAGCGAGCCTTCGCTCGGCAGAAGGAGCGCGTTAATGTGTTTTGCAAGCGTGGATTTGCCGGAACCATTGTGTCCTAAAATGGCAATAAAATCTCCCGCTTCCACATCCAGATCGACGTGGTCGAGCGCTGTGGAGATGGACTCCACATTGCCCTCCTCATCACGTCTGATATATTCATGAACCAACTGTCTTGCCTTGATAATTCCCATCTGTACCCTCTCTAATCTTCCCAGCGCAGCCGGTGCAACTCGCCCTGCAGCTTCATGTGGTCAAACTCATTCTGCCGCAATGCCTCATACAGCACAATTGCAACCGAATTGGATAAATTGAGCGACCGCGTCTCGCCGATCATCGGAATCCGCACACAGGTGTCCGGATTGGCTTTTAAGATCTCCTCCGGAATCCCGGCACTCTCTTTTCCAAACATAATGTAGCAGTCCGGCTCATAGGATACCTCGGTGTATACATGTCTGCCCTTCGTCGTTGCCATATAAATTTTAGCACCCGGATTCTTCCCGCAGAAATCTTCCCAGTTGACATAGGTGGTCACATCCAGTTCACTCCAGTAATCCATGCCCGCACGCTTGATTGCTTTCTCATCCAGATGGAATCCCAGCGGTTCGATCAGGTGCAGTCTTGTCCCTGTCGCCACGCATGTTCTGCCGATATTTCCGGTGTTTGCCGGAATCTCCGGCTCATATAATACAACATTCAGCTTTGCCATGTCAGTCTCCATTCGGGAGGAAACGCCCTCCTCCCTTTTTCTTATGATCTCTTGCGAAGATCTGTGATAAACGCCTCCATGCGGTCCATCGCCTTCTTCAGATTATCCAGCGAGTAAGCATAGGAAATGCGCAAAAATCCCTCTCCACAGTCTCCGAACGCAGTGCCCGGGACAACGGCTAATTTCTGCTGATTGAGCAGCTCCGTCGCAAATTCTTCTGATGTCATTCCGAACTCCTTGATGCACGGAAACACGTAAAATGCGCCAAACGGTTCAAAGCAGGACAATCCCATCTCCTTAAACCTGTGAAGCAGATAGCGGCGTCTGCCATTATACTCCTCACGCATGGCAGCCACATCCTCGTCTCCGTTGCGCAGTGCCTCCACGCCCGCATACTGGCTGGTGGACGGTGCACACATAATCGCGAACTGATGAATCTTTAACATCTGCTCGATGATGATGCGCGGCCCGCACGCATATCCCAGACGCCAGCCTGTCATGGCATGGGATTTGGAGAAACCGTTGATCACGATCGTCCGGTCACGCATTCCCTGCAGGGATGCAATCGTCACATGCTGCTCCAGATACGTCAGCTCCGAGTAGATCTCGTCGCTGATGACATAAAGGTCGTGCTCTCTTACGATCTCCGCGATCTTCTCCAGATCTTTTTTCTCCATGATGGCGCCGGTCGGGTTATTCGGGAACGGCATCACCAGAAGCTTGGTCTTCGGTGTGATAGCAGCTCCAGCGCTTCCGGCGTCAGACGGAATTCATTCTCCGCCTTCAGTTCAATGATCACCGGAACGCCCCCCGCGAGCACGGCACACGGCACGTAGGACACGTAGCTCGGCTGCGGAATTAAAACCTCATCTCCCGGATCAAGCATGGCGCGCATCGCCGCATCGATCGCCTCGCTGCCTCCGATCGTCACCATGATCTCATGATCCGGGTCATAGGACACCCCGTAATGCCGGTCCAGATAATGGTCAATCTCCACTTTTAATTCCTTAAGTCCGGCATTGGATGTATAGTGTGTCTTTCCTTTCTCCAGGGAATAAATGCCCTCGTCGCGGATATGCCACGGGGTATCAAAATCCGGCTCGCCGACACCCAGAGAGATCGCGTCCTTCATCTCATGGACGACGTCAAAGAACTTTCGGATACCGGACGGCTGGATCGTTGTGATTGTCTTATTTAACGGATCTCTCATCTTACATCTCTATCCTTTCATCTTTGGGCTGCTCCGCCATTACGGTTCCATGATCCTTATACTTCTTCAGAATGAAGTTGGTCTTCGTGCTGAGCACGGAATCCAGCGGGGAAAGCTTATCAGACACGAACTGTGAAACCTCACGCAGGGTCTTTCCCTCGATCGTCACCATAAAATCAAAGCCTCCGGAGATGAGGTAAACGGAATTGACCTCCGGATAGTTGTAGATCCGCTCTGCCACCTTGTCAAAGCCCATGCCGCGCTGCGGTGTCACACGGACCTCGATTAACGCGGTCACCTTCTCAATGCCAGCTTTGTCCCAGTCGATCAGTGTGTGGTAGCCGCAGATAATGTGCTCCTCTTCCATTTTCTCAAGCTCATTCATAACCGTTGTCTCGTCGACGCCAAGCACAATGGCAAGCTCCTTTAAGTCAATCCGGCTGTTCTTCTCTATAAATGTCAAAATCTTTTCACGCATCGCTTCTTCTCCTTTATATCGCCTTATATAATTCGTCCGCTTTCGGAGGCTCCAAAAATCTGCGCTCCTCTTCGTTCAAAAGGACGCGGTCGTTCCCCGCGGTTGCCTTTCCGATAATCGTGGCAGGGATTCCCGCTTCTCCAGTTCTCTCACCAGCAGATTGCCATCCTCTGCCGCCATCAGCATACAGCCACTGGAGATCAGCTGGTAGGGTTGATTCCGAAAAATTCACAAATCTCAATCGTCTCCTGACGGACCGGTATCTTTTTCAAATCGATTTCAAGTCCGACGCCAGATGCTTCCGCCATTTCCCAGAGCGCACCAAATATTCCGCCCTCCGTGACGTCATGCATTGCACCAACGCCAGACTTGACGGCGACTGCGGCCTCTGATTGTACCGATATATAAGCATCCAGTGCTTTTGCCTTCTCGACAAAAGGCACCGAAAACTTTGTCTCTAATTCTGTTTCTTTTTCCTTTGCGATAATGGAAGTTCCCTCAATTCCGATCCACTTTGTGACAAGAATATCCATGCCAGGTCTCGCCCCTCCGGTCGAGATCAGACAGCCGTCCTTCACTTTTCCGACACCGCAGACGGAGATCACCGGCTGATTGACCACCGCCGTCACTTCCGTATGTCCGCCCATCACCTGAATCTTTGCCTTAGCGCAGGCTTCCTCCACCTGTGCCATCATGGCACGCAGTTCGGGCTCCTCCACGCTCTCCGGCAGCAGCACCGTGAGCAGAACACCCACCGGCTCCGCCCCTGCGCTCGCCAGATCATTCACCGTAATCTGGATCGCAAGTGTCCCGATGTCCTTCGCCGTTCCGGTGATCGGATCTGTGGACATCACGAGCGTCTCATCCTCCGCCAGCTTGATCGCAGCGCAGTCCTCTCCGACGCCGGCTCCTAAGACAACCTCGGGGCGTCTGGTATGTATTTGTTTGAATACGGAGCGCTTCAGTACGCTCTCCGGCAGTTTTCCGATCTTCATCTGTGTTCTCCCGTTTATTTACAGCTTAAGGCTGTCTCTTCTGAGGCAGCCTTAAACAATCTCTTATACTTTTATTCTCCGCCTGTGATCTGGCTCTCATCCACCGTTCCAGTAATCGCCTGTTCTTCCTGCGACGGCTGTTCTACCGGTGCCGGATTTAAGATTGCTGCCGCACTCGCCGCATAAGGTGCAACCGCCGCATTGATGGTTGCCTCATCCCCGGTCGCAAGCGCCGCGCCAATCACCGCAGACACATTCGGATCTGCTGATGCCGTTCCCACGTTTACAATCTTCGGAGACGCCTTGTAGGTACTCTTATTAAAAATCTCCCGGCTCTCCTCCACACCGTCTACCGTGACAACTTTCCACAGTCTTGCCACATAGCCGATATGCTTGCCCTGCGCAGTCTTCATATAACCCGCCGGATCTCCGGTCGCCACATACTGCGTGCCCGGATCCTGCTCGGATACCACTTCACTCTCATAAGTCACAACGCGGTTCGATGGTCTCGTGTCGTGTCCGTAGATCTTAAAGGTAACATTCTTTCCCTCGGTGTACCCCTCAATATAAATCGGAATGTCCTGATTATTGACAAAACGCAGATCCTTGTAATCGCCTGCAATCGCCGCATCCATGGATGGCTTCACATAGCTTACGATCATGGAATGATTCGAGCGCTGCGTGATCTCAAGCTCCGCCAGAATGACTGCGTTGTACAAAGTCGTAGATACCTGGCACACACCGCCGCCGTAGGACTCAACCGTCTGACCATTCTCGTAGGCACCTGCCAGTTCGTATCCGTTTGCCGCATCCAGCGGTCCGATCGCTTCATAGACGGAAAATTCCTCGCCCGGATAAAGCAGTGTACCATTGATCTTGCTGGTTGCATTGGAGATGTTGTCGCAGCGGTTCTGACCGGAATCCTTGTAATTCGTCGTATAGCTTCCCATCATATCCGTGATCTGCTCCAGATCTTCCTCGCTGCCGCGCGGCTCCACCACTTCCGCCACGAGCTCGATCTCGCGTTGCCACCGTCCCACTCACTGCTGATATAGTTCTCGATCGCCGCAATGGAATCCTCCACGTTGACCTCGATGCCCTGCTCGCCCTTAATGATCTTAAACGCACCGTTCTCACGAACCAGACCATTATCCACAGCCTCCTGGTTCAGCTGCGCCGCTTTCTCGGAAAGGATGGATGCCACCGCATCGGAATCCACATCCAGTGAGAGTGCAATCACTTTGTCCCCCTGCTGCAGATCCTTCTTGTCCTTGTACCGCTTGATGAGGTTGCCGCTTCTGCCGACATCTATCGCCTCGTCCACCACGTTTAAGTTGGAAAAGGATATTCCAAGATCAGCTGCCGTCACGGATACACTTTTATCGCCGGTCTTCAATGTCATCTCCGCCGAATCTGCGCTCTCCACGTACGCTTCTACCGCGCTGACCGCTTCTTCCTCCGTCATGCCGCCCACATAAATATTGCCGATATAGACACCGTCTCAATCGTCTCCGTCCCCTGTGCTCTCATGGAAACCGGTGCCGCCAGCAATGCACAAACTGCCACTGCACCCCCAAACAATGTCAAAAAACCTGTTCCCTTTTTCATATTCTTCCCTCTGAAATATCTGTTCTCTGCTCTGCTAACGCCTGTTTTGCCAAGCATATACTCTGCTTCCGCTCATTATAGCCCATACGCGCCTTTCTTTTCAAGGTGCATAAACACGAATATGTTTGACTCACTCCGGGATTTTTAGTATATTTTACATGAAAGCAAAACGACGGAATACGCTTATAATAACGCTGCAAGCACCGTTGTCAGAAGCATGGCTGCCACAACCACAATGATGATTCCTGCAAGCAGTTTTTTATTTCTTTTTTTTACCAAAATCGTACATTTCGTTCTACCGCCTTTCCGTTCCCGCCCTGTATACCGCGCGAACCTTTTACACTATACCACAAGAAGATGATTCTCATGATTTTTTTAGGACTTTTTATCTTTTTTGTATGTATGTTCGCTTATCTGCGCCATAAAAGCACTGCTGCTGAAGAAGCCGCAGCCGAGAGCTTCTGGAACCGCGAGAACGAAGCAAACCACACACGCCGCAAAGACATCAGCGGACTTCCCTATATTACCATACCTCTTGCCGATTTTCCAATGGGTATCTATGACAATCCCGAATTAAAAAAATACGAGGAGACTCTCCAATCGCTTGCCGGACAGAAAATCTTAAACCTCAGCGGCAAGACCAACACCGACCTCAAGCTGGAGTACGGCGTTGCCAATCTGGAAACGCTCTCCGCCTGTGACGAGAACTACACCACCCTCTGCCGCACCATCTATGAGTACGCCGAATGTTTAAAAAAGCTCGGTCATGACGAGGAGGCAGTCCGGATTCTCGAGTGCGGCATCGCCTGCGGGTCCGATCACAGCGGAAACTACCGGATGCTCGCAGACTATTATCTAAAAGCCAGGGATTCCGCCGCACTCGACCGTCTGCTCGCCTCTGCCAGAGCACTGGAATCCCCCAGACAGAGCGCCATCGTAGCCATGCTCGAGGAAAAAGTAAATGCTTAATCCCGGGGCATCCGCCCGTGCACGGCGATCCAGCGGTCAAGCAGTCTCGACGCCTCACTCCGCGTCATCTGCTCCGGAATCTCCGTCTCCGGGATGCCGTAATGCGCGGCATATTTCTTGAGGCCATCCATCTGACGTCCCGTTGCGGGCGTCTGTTTTTTTGTGCGGTAACAGAGCGCATACGGCAGAAACGCCTCCGGCTGTACCGTACTGTACTCCTGTTTTAATCTCTCCAGAACGATTCCGGTCGCCATCGCATCATCGAGTGCACGGTGCGCCCTCACACGCCCGATTCCGAAATAGATACACAGGCTTTCCAGATCCTTTTTCTGCTCCGCCGGAAGGAAACGCCTTGCCAGCTTTAAGGTATCCACGGCATTTCGTTCAAATGCCTGCCTGTGGTTGACCGCCCACTGTTTCAGAAAACTGTAATCAAAAATCACGTTCTGACCGACCAGCACATCGTCCCCCAGGAATGTAAAAAATTCCTGCATCACCTCTTCCGGTTCCCTGCCGTCTGCCGCCATCTCCGGCGTGATGCCCGTCAGTTCTACCACACGCTCTGACAGTTCCCGCCCGCACTTCAAAATAGCGCCATACGTTTCCGTCTGTCTGCCGTCTCTGACGCGCACGGCTCCCACTTCCAGGATAGCGTCCGTCTTCGCATTCAATCCCGTCATCTCAAGATCAATGACCACATAATCCTCTAACAATCTATTCTCCCCTCTTTCCGGTTATTCCCCGGAAGGCTCCAGATATTCATGCCGCGCTGATGATCGAGCGGATCTCTTCTGGTAATAGTCAAATCTCACATAGACCGGATCTTCCAGCCTCTCCGGGAGCGATGCGGTATCCTGTCTGTGACCGGAAAACCGGTAGAAAAACCGCTCAATGTGCGACTGCTTTCCATTTTTACCATACTGACGCGTCATCTGTTTCCATTCATTCGCATCTGCTGCCCACGAGGGTCTGCTTCCGAGATTCTCTCTTTCATACAGGTCATATACCAGACCCTCTCCAAGCACCGGGAGCAGTCCCGGCTTACGCTCTTTTGCAAATTCCAGCAGGATCTCCGCCCTGCGCATCCTGAATGGCCCATTCCAAAATAACCGTGCTCCTCATAAAAAGTTCCCAGTTCCGCAAACATGGCAAACGCACTCGCATACTGCGTCTCCAGAAGCCGGATTGCTGTGGCGTACTGTCCGCTGTTGTAATACACCTCGAGTATCTCTTCCACCTGCCGGATGCGAAGGATCTCCCCGAACCCCAGCCAATTTGTCTTAAGCACCTCATACGGCGGTCTGCTGCGGTAGATCAGACCATACTCTGTGGCATGCTCATACATGTAAGAACCTTTTAGCACTTTTAAGAATCCAAGCTGAAGCTGATTGGGCTTTAACGCATAAATCTCGTCAAACGAACGCGCAAATGTCTCATAGCCTCATAGGGCAGACCTGCGATCAGATCCAGATGCTCGTGTATGTTTTCTTTTTCCTGGATGCTTCTCACAACCGCCTTCAGGCGGTCCAGCTGCATCGTCCGGTGAATCTCGGTGATTGTGGTGTCGTTCGTGGACTGCACGCCGATCTCCAGCTGAATCAGTCCCGGCCGCATCTGACCGATCAGCGCAATCTCCTCATCAGTCAGAAGATCGGCAGATATCTCAAAATGGAAATTGGTCACGCCATTGTCATGTTCGATCAGAAACTTCCAGATCTCCATCGCATGTTCATGCCTGCAGTTAAAGGTGCGGTCCACAAATTTTACCTGTGCGACTTCCTGCTCCAGAAAAAATGCCAGTTCTTTTTTCACCCGCTCCACATCCCGGAACCGCAGCGTCTTTTCCACCGACGAAAGACAGTAGCTGCACCGGAACGGACACCCTCTGCTCGATTCATAATAGATGATGCGGTTCCGGAAATCTTCGACGCCTCCATAGCAGAACGGAATCCGGTTTAAATCCAGCGGCTCGCGCGCTCCGGTTTTTACAAGGCTCTCTCCGGCACGGTACATGATTCCCTTGATTCCCGAAAGATTCATCTTCTCTGCCATCTCACCGATGCCCGCTTTTGCGTAACTCTCGCACAGTTCCAGAAAAGTCTCTTCTCCCTCGCCGACCATCACCCCGGTCACCTGCGGATGCTCCTTTAGAAACGCCTCTGTCTCATAAGACACTTCCGGACCTCCGACCCAGATCGGCACTTCGGGGCAGATCTTGTGGTACTCGTCCATCAGCTGTTCCACATAGTCCAGATTCCAGATGTAACAGGAAAAGCAAAGCACATCCGGCTTTGCCTTATAAATTCCTTCCAATATATAGTCTATCGTATGGTTAATCGTGTACTCTGCAATCTCCACCTGCGCCCCGCCGGTACCGTAAGCCTCCGCATAGGCGCGCAGATCATACACTGCCAGATTCGAGTGAATGTACTTTGCATTCACCGCCGTCAACAATACTTTCATCGTCTCACCTGATTCTTGCCCTCTCTTTTGGCGCGGTAAAGAGCAGCGTCCGCCACTTCAAAAAATGCGCTGGCACCCGGATAAGCCCTGTCGTACTCCGCCACACCGATGCTCACGGAAAACGACCGCTCCCCCTGCGGCGTTACAAACATTTTCTGTTCAAACTCCTGCCGGATCTGCTCCGCCATCTCTTCCGCCTGTCCGACTCCCGCTCCCTTAAATAGGATGGCAAACTCCTCGCCGCCATAGCGGGCACAGAATCCTTCCACGCCTTTGTGTCTGGCGCAGATGTCTGCCACTTCTTTTAAAACGACATCTCCAAACGCATGTCCGTAGGTGTCATTGACATTCTTAAAATTATCAATATCGATCACCGCAAGGGAAAAACGCTCCCGGTTCTCCTCGTACATTCTCTGGTAATACTCTAACTCCTCATAAAAGCTTTCATGATTGTAGAGCTTGGTCAGGGAATCCCGCTTGGAACGCTCATCGTTCACGATCGCCGAATCGCTGACCAGTTCCAGCGCCACCAGCATGCCGCACACTGTTCCCACGAAGATGCTGCCCTCAATAAACGGCGTTGTCAGCGGGAAATAAGAACTGGCAGGTATAAAATAGACACAGTCCAGCACATAGGCTGCAACGAGTAGCGCCGCCTGCACAAGCGTCATGACCCGGTCTTTGTAGAGCGGCGTCAGCAGCATCGGCAGCAGCAGAACCATCGGCATGAGCGTCACGCTCGTATGCACCACGCCATCACAGACGCATAGGATGTCACCAGGAATATGGCACATCCCGCCATCGCCCGTCTGCTGTATACACGCTTCTGTCTGCCGGTCAGCAGGCGGTACGCAAAAAGAAGCAACAGCTGCAGCCCGCTCGGCCGCACAATGAACAGCCATCCATAGCGCAGTCTGCCGCAGTCTGCAGTCGGCTTAAAAAACAGAAACAAAAACAATTCTGTGATTAACACCACGCCCCAGATCTTCCAGCCCATCGAAAAGAAGCTTGCGCTCCACTCCTTCCAGCTTTCGCCACTCAGCCATTCATAGCTGCTGTCATGTCTGATCTTCTCCATCATTTCCCCTCATTACGAAACGTAATACTTTCTTCCTAGAATATTATACTGTATCACACCGATTCTTTCAACGGCAAGTAAACGCTCTCCGATCAGAAAAAACCAGAGACAGCTCCCCAACCGTCTCTGGTTCTATTTGAAATACTCTCCCTCGTTTTAGCACATGATATGTCTGACAATCACATCGATGCCGGCAATCCACAGCAGAAGCGCTCCGCCGACATATGCTTTTGTCTTGTGCTGAAATCCTAGATGATAACCCGTATACACGCCAAGCACAACGAATGCAATCGTCATACATACGATGATGATCAGCATCAGCACAACGTTCGTCCCCAGGAATCCGAATGCGATCCCCGCAAGCAGCGTATAGATGCTCGTCACCGCAGTCATCCGCAGGAACTTTTTCACATCAAGGCTCTCCTCCCGGCGCTCATTGACCCACTCGTTCTTGATTGCCTTCGCAATCAGACGGATGCCGAGACCGAAAAAGATCACCGCCGCAATCACAAGTCCTACAAAATTCTCATCGTGTGCCAGCTCATTTCTGTAAAGGAGACCGGACAGATAGTTCCCGAGCGCCAGCGCGCAGAGCTGCCATACAGCGATCAACGCGCAGATGACGGACAACTGTTTTTTATCCACTTTTGCGACCAATGCTCCCTGGCACTCCATCGCCGCGAAAATATCAAGCGATACTCCCGCTATAATCAGAACATTCTCTATCCAGTTCATTTCCGTCCTCCCTTACATGACTCCTTATCATTATACTCTCTTCTTACAATATTTCCAGAACAAATACGGATTTATTGAGACAATTTTCATTAGTCCTCTTTCACCGCATCTGTCTTGTAGATGAACTTAATGCTTCCGTTCACGCCGTCCGCAATATCCGTGTAGGTCTGATAGTCCTCACCGGCATCCAGAACCGCCTGGATACGATCCATCAGAGGCTCAATATCACCGTGGTAGGAATTTAAGATCTTCTCAATTCCCTCCTCGTTGAAGGTAACGATTCCGTCTGCCAGCTGATGTGCGCCGTCCGATAACTGATCCACACCGTCGATCACTGCGTCGGTACCATCACTTAACGCGTTGACGCCATCGTTGAGCTTCTGATTGTTGGAAACCAGTTCTGCACTTCCGTTCTTAAGCTGCGCCACACCGGATGTCAGTGCCGGTACCGCATCTGCCAGACTCTTGGTACCATTAGCCAGTGCTCTCGCTCCGGTTACCAGACTGTATCCGCCCGAGCTCTGCTGCTCGATGCTTGCAGCCATCGTGGACTTTGTCTGTTCTGCCGCTGATACGGCTGCCGTTCCGGCCGCTGCTTTCGCTCCGCTTACTGCCGCTTCTCCGGCTGCTGCCTTCGCTCCGCTTACTGCTGCCGTCTCCGGCTGCTGCTTTCGCCCCGGTTACCGCTGCCTCTCCGGCTGCCAGCTTCGCTCCGCTTACTGCTG
>ENA-OQDW01000549-OQDW01000549.1-human-gut-metagenome-genome-assembly--contig:-NODE-549-length-15285-cov-6.536087_pt1 | contig 15285 bp, 14 predicted proteins | sample MGYA00242784_ERZ504613 | MGnify/ENA primary metagenome ERZ504613 (study PRJEB26092, sample SAMD00036330) | human gut metagenome | host: Homo sapiens | study: EMG produced TPA metagenomics assembly of... | reverse complement strand
CTGAAAGATAATTCCAAACCTTCTTTGGCATCTACGATGGTAAAAGTCTTAACAGAGGAGTCCCTCCCGCAAACCAAAGAGAGTCTTATTGATAAGACTATGCAACTCTATCCTACTCTCAAGATAAACTGTTTCAACACCACCCTATCAAGACTCCATAAAAATGAAGTTCTGAATTATTATAATGGTGGACTGATTGGAATAAAAGGCAAAAGATATGGAAGAGGCTACAAGATAATCAGCCGTTTACATAAACATAAGGAAACAGATTAAGGCTAAATTTTGTGCCAAGAAAATCCAAAGGCTAAAAGACCATTGGGTTTTCTTGGCACTATTTTTTCTAGAAAGTTTGCAAGAGTTTTCCATCAGGCGCAAACAGTTCATTCCTGACCTCAAAAGTTGATGGCTCTGGTTTCACGTTGGGCCATGACTGGTATAACCATCATAGAACTTGTGAATGCGGTGAGAACTTACTTGAAAGCAGTTCAATGACAAAATAATAACCTAAAAAGAAACTTACTTGTAGTTTTTCCGTCAATTAGTCAATTCTACAATTAGACAATTATGAATTTGATTCTCTATAAGGAGAAAACCACAAAACTGTTTACCTAAAACCACAAAACTACGCATAAACCACAAAGTTGTTTACCAAAAATCACTGCTTTTTGTAGCACAAACCACATTCTTGTTTACCTAAACCACTATTCTATTTACCTAAACCACATAACTGTTTACCTGAAACCACTATTTTGTTTACCAGAAACCACAAAACTGTTTACCTATCCTAGTAAAAAGCAGTTGCTCCTCTTTAGGTAAATAGAAATGTGGTTTTTACCTAGTTAAATTCATGAGAAAAACAGGTAAACAGAAATGTGGTTTATGAGAAAAATCGATGAACGTTCTGCCAGGTAAACAGTTTTGTGGTTTTTAAATTCTTATTCAGTTGCTACTAAAGAAAAAATCAAAATGCCTAGACAACTCCTTTAGGCGTTTTACATAACATACTAATATACTGATAGTTACACATGTACCCAAATTGTATTCAGATGCCTGATTTCAAATAGAATAAGATAAAAAATAGTATCTTATCAAGATAAAAACCACAAAACTGTTTACCTGAAACCACTATTTTGTTTACCAAAAACCACAAAACTGTTTACCTAAGAATAAAAGACTGATATAAAATGATATAACTTATTACATATCAAATTATAACACGGGATTTGGTAAATAATTAATATAACCTCAAAATGGAATGAATTATATACATGACATTTCAGGTAAACAGTTTTGTGGTTTTGAGGATAAGTCATTCTTAAAAGTAGGTAAACAGAAATGTGGTTTTGCATACTATCAAAAAGAGGAAGTACGGTACTCCCCTACTTCCTCTTCTGCTTTCTTGTTCTGCTTAGCCTCTATAGAATACAGGCATGAATGAACCGACACAGTCAAAAAATTCTTGTGCCAGCCTTTCAAGACCCGATGTTTTCAATGCAGCAAAATCATCATCACTAGCAGCAATACAGAATCTGTCATTCTTGATTCCTATGAATTTGCATCTGCCCAACAGGGCTAGCTGACTGGTATCCTGTACCATCGAAATAAACTGATTCCATTGCTCAAAACCTTGAGTCGTGTCTACTTCTATCTTCTTGTCAGGATTCTGATATACATGCGCAAAAAGATCTCCCTGCTGTGTGGCATCATCAGATGTTTTCTTTCCCCTATTACGGTTTATTTTTTCATTCAGACGACGAGCAATATCTGCATCTTTATCTCCGATATGATTGATACCTACATCCGTCCGCTTGATATGGAAGATAACATATTCAGGATCTCCCTTATGCTTTCCGTTCCGATAAATAAAGTCTTCTTCAGAAAATTCATCAAATACGATATCTGTCTCACTGCGACTAGCCATTCTGTTGAGATCTTCCCTTACCACATCGAGTACCTGCTTTCTGAATTGCGAGAATTTAGGATATTTATTCATCACAGGCTCCCCCTTGTCGTCAAGCAGAATATTGCCATGTTCATCAAGTTCTACCAGACCCAAATACTGTTTCATCGGCAAAAACTCAACCTTAACATCCAAGCTCTTGTCTAGTCCCATCTGACGAAGCAGATATATATAGAGTCGAGGTGTATTCACCTTCTTGGAATATTTAGCAATCATGGAGATATGGTGAATATATCCCTGACGCATGTCAAAAAGGCTCATAGTGAGTTTTGGATCTATCTCAAGTATTACTTCACCCTTGATGCGTTCTACTTTCTCACCATCGCTCTTTGTATAGCCTTTCTGCGTAGTCGGAATCTCGATGTTTGAAAATACGTGCTGTATCTTCTCTGTCTTGCTATCCGTCTTTACACGCACCGACAGGTTGAGGATATCGTTCTTCAGCGTATCACGCAGATTCTTATAATTATGAAACTCCGTTGATACCTGAAAATCCTTGATGTCTATTTTGATGGGCGGAATCTCCATAACAGCATGCTCTATTCCTTTCTCGAAAAGATAGTCGGAGCGTGCATCTCCAAGCACTCTCTTCTCGGTAAAATACTCTTCAACATACTTCTGCAGATGGGTACTTGCAACCATCAATATGTTTTGTTGCAATAATGTATATTGCTTATCCAATTTTGTCAGCGAAAAAGGTGTGTTAATCCACACCAGATTCTTGTTTCCTTTTGGTTCACTCATATAAAAACCACATTTCTGTTTACCATAAACCACAAAGTTGTTTACCTAAAACCACTTTTTTATTTACTTAAAACCACATAAATATTTACCCGAAACCACCAAGCTATTTACCATAAACCATATTCCTATTTACCTAAAACCACTTTTCTATTTACCATTTCAAACATAACTCATTATTAATCAAGCTATTATACTCTTTGTAATAAATAAGAGATATATAATTTATTATAAAGAATAATCTATAATTATCATTCTTTTGGTAAACAAAAATGTGGTTTTTGTAGGAACTTATACCTTATTTTTAAGCTTAGCGCTTTTTTAGGTAAACAGTTTTGTGGTTTTCACCCTTTTAATAACTACTTTTTGTTTGCTTACTTTTTCAAGTAATCCATCAGGATATTGTAGAGCAGGTTTTCCTGTGGGATATCATCTGAGAGGCATTTCATCTTCAGGAGAAGGAGTTCTTCCTTGTTAAGATATGTAGCCACACTCGTTCTGGTGCGTCTTTCCTCTGCAGTCCAGTAACTTTTTCTCTTGCGACCACCTTTAGATATATTTTTATCCTCTTCGCTTTTTGCCATTTCTGTGTTTAATAAACTTGGTCGGTCGTTCATACCCATATTTTCAAGAGACTCACCAATTTCTTCTAAATTTCTTTTTGCTACAGCCATAATTCTTATATTTTATAAGTTTATCTTCTTTTGTTTTATTATTACATGTTTCAACCTACCCTACCAAGATTAGATTTTGATGTTGAACATGCGCTTGATAGCAATTTCGTAATCGATACCTGTACTTGAGTAAGGTGCATATTCGAATATGCTTTGTCCGTGTGCCTGAGCTTCCAGGAACTTTACAGAGCGTCGGATACGGCAAGGTAGAATTAAGTCGCCATGTTTTTCGCCTAAAAGTTTGCTCAACTGCTTGGTAATCTTGGTTCGTTCATCTACCATAACTGGCAGGAGTCCAAGTAATTCCAAATTATCGTTCATGTGGAACTCTTTCACTTCATCCATTACGCTGAGTACTTCACTTACTCCCTTGACAGATAATGCTTCCATCTGTACTGGAATCAAAATCTTGCTCGCAGCAACCAAAGCATTATAAGTGTTCTTGGAAAGTGCTGGAGGACAGTCGATGAAAATGTAGTCGAAATCATCAAATACGTTTTTCAGTCCTTCTCCTGTCATGTCATGGCAATCGTTGTCTTGCAAGCATCCCAGTAATACCGTGTAGCTCTTCATCTGTTCTCTCAGTGAAGGGCCTCCTGGAAGGTGTTGTTCTATATTTTCCATCTGAGCAGATCCTGGAACTGCATATACCCCATTTTTACATTTGTAGACTGGCACACCACTCTGTTTGCACATGGCGTTGTATATGTTATCATATTCGTTATCTCTCACTCCGAAAAGCGAAGAGAGGTTGCATTGTGGGTCTAAGTCTATTACCAGAACCCTGAGATTGTGATTCAACCGGACTATGCCAGAAGCCAGAGACTGCACAGTAGCCGTCTTGCCTACTCCACCCTTGTTGTTTACTACTGCAACAATTTCCTGTAGTTCATGTTTCATATTTCTTTTTTCCTTATTTCACTTTATTGTTTAATACAATTTACATATATTAGAATTGCTGGCAATTAGAATAAACGGATTGACCTATATTCTTTCGTTCTGAAAGACTAAAAGTCTTATTTCTGGATTATCTAATGTTCTTAAGTTCTAATATTGGTTGCAAAAATAGCCAAAATAGTTGATATAAAAGAATTTATCTTCTTATTTCTTTGTAAATATCCTCTTTTTTATACTTTTCTAACAATCTTCATGAAGAATAAGCATCACTTCGAATGTATTACTAAACGAAAATATGAATATCCTAATAGACGGACAAATTAATTAAACTTATATATGAACTATCTATTAAACATATATTTGTATAGACTATTATACTAATAAATGATTATACTGAGATATGAATAAACTTATATATGTATAGCTATATAAACAAAAGAACCAATAAACTAATATGCGTAAAGCCGTATGTTATGATAAACGAAAATACAAAACTACGTTTAAACTAAAATACTAACTGCCAGCAATTATAATAATCTAATGATTGGCGAGATAAACATGTATATTACAAACTTAACATGTTAACACTTTATAATTCAGCATTTTGATTATTCTTTTTGTAGAATATCTATCATATATAAAGTTAGAACTTTAGTTTAGTCTAATTGCCTAATAAACTAAAATACGTATATTCAACAGGAATAGTTATATAAGATATGTTAATTTTTCCTCTAAGTGCATACAACCTATTGAAATTTTCAGTATCTTTACAGAGTTAAACTGATGTCGAACCTTTAAAACTATAACATCATGAAAATTGGTATTCCAAAAGAGATTAAGAATAATGAGAACCGTGTTGGAATGACACCAGCAGGAGTAGCTGAATTCATTCGACATGGTCACGAAGTGATGGTTCAGCATACGGCTGGAGAGAACAGCGGATTTGCTGATGAAGCGTATGAAAAGGTAGGAGCTATAATCTTACCCGACATTCAGAGTGTATATCGTGAGGCGGAAATGATAGTAAAGGTGAAAGAGCCTATCGCTGAGGAATATCCACTTATCCATCAAGACCAGCTTGTATTCACTTATTTCCATTTTGCCTGTGACAAGGAACTTACCGATGCTATGCTCAAGAGTGGTGCTGTCTGTCTGGCTTATGAGACTGTGGAGACAGATAACCACCATTTGCCTTTACTCATTCCGATGAGTGAAGTAGCTGGAAGAATGGCCATTATTAATGGTGCTTTTTATCTGCAGAAGACAAAGGGAGGAAAAGGGAAACTGATGAGTGGTGTACCTGGTGTGAACCGCGTCAAGGTTTTGGTATTGGGCGGTGGAACCGTAGGAGAAGCTGCAGCAAGAATGGCTGCAGGAATGGGAGCTGATGTATGGATTACAGATATCAGTTTGCCTCGTCTTCGTCAGTTGGAGATGGAGCTGCCTATCAATGTACACACGCTCTATTCCAACGAGCATAATATTCGTAGAGAATTGCCAGATGTGGATATCGTTGTGGGTAGTGTGCTCGTACCAGTGATAAGGCGCCGCATCTTATCACGAAAGATATGTTGAAATTGATGGAGCCAGGAACTGTACTTGTTGATGTAGCAATCGATCAGGGTGGCTGTTTCGAGACATCGCATCCAACCACACATTCTGATCCGACATATATGGTCGATGGAATCGTTCATTATGCAGTAGCTAATATTCCTGGTGCTGTGCCGAATACCTCTACTACAGCCTTGACCAATGCTACGCTTAAATATGCATTGGCGCTTGCTGATAAGGGTTGGCGAAAGGCCTGCAAGGAGGATAAAGCCCTGTATAGGGGGTTGAATATCGTAAATGGAAAGGTGGTATACAAGGCCGTAGCGGATGTCTTCGGACTGGAATATGAAGAAATGATACTCTAAGTAGAGTAGGGGAGGGTTCCATAACACAAAAGCTATGGGATCCTCTTTAAATAATGTATTACGGAGAACAGAATACACTTTGTTTGATTTGAACGCTTACTGATAGCATTTTTTTAGAGAAAAAGACTTAAAAACCGGGAAAATGTAAGGAAAATAGGAGAAAGTACAGGAATATGTGTATAAAATAAGTTAATTATATAACATGATGCTATAGTTTTAGATATTTTTTATACTTTTGTGCCATGAACATGAAGTTTAACTAACATTCAGTTATTATGAAGAAGAAAAAAAGCTTGTTGCTTTTCTTGGCAGCAACTTCAGCCAGCTTTGTGCAGGCTGCCCCCCCCATTTCAAACTAGTTTTGCGGCTGGTATTGAAAATGTGCAAGAAAAAGGTCATACCTTTGTAAAAGGAAGAGTGATTGATTCAGAGGGAAATCCTCTGGTAGGTGTCACGGTGCAGATCGAAGGCACAAGCTATGGCGTTATCACAGATGCTGATGGTAACTACATACTGGAATTTCCATCTATGGCGCATCCTAAAATTGTATTTTCCAGCATTGGTTACAAATCGAAGAGTATTGAATTTCGTGGCGTAAAAGAGCAAAACATGATGCTGGAGTTGGATCATGTTGCGCTGGATGATCTCGTTGTCATCGGTTACGGCAGCAAGAGCCGTAGGAATGTAACTACCGCTATTTCTACCGTGAGTCAGGAACAGATAAGCAAGTTGGCTGCTACCACACCAACCTCGATGGTCTTCTTCAGGGTACTGTAAAGGGCGTATTGGCTACTACCGCAAATGGTGAGCCTGGTTCATCTCTCAAGTTAAACATCCGCGGTATTACATCTCCTTATCCTAAATCGGGTAAAGGTAACAACAACCAGCCTCTTTATGTCATTGATGGCGTTCCTACCTTTATGGAGGATACCGGCATCAACCCGCTCATCAATATCTCACCAAACGATATTGAGAGTATCGATGTGCTGAAAGATGCCGCTGCTACTGCGATCTATGGATCACGTGGAGCCAATGGTGTCGTTATCGTCAAGACCAAGAACGGAAAGCGCAATGAGAAGACCAAGGTAGATTTCGGCTACACATTCTCGTTCAGTAATCCTATCAAGAACTATAAGCCATTGAACATTTCTGAATACAAAAATGTACAGGACGAGATTCTGCGTAATACTGTAAATGGTATGAACGACGGCAGTTCGATGGTGGAATTGTATGGCGGAACCGACTATCTGAGCCAATTTGGTAACATCGGATATAATGCCGAGACGGGTGCCTATACATATAATGGACTCAATGAGAGCCTTTTCGGTTCTGCGAATACCAACTGGGCTAAGGAGGTGATCAACAAGAATGCGCCTACCCACCAGTATAATGTAGCCATCAGAGGTGGCAGCAACAGGACCAACTATTCATTCTCCTTCAACGGTATGAACCAGGAAGGTCTGCTCATCAACGACCGTATGGAGAGATATGGTGCCAGACTCTCTTTGGATTCTGAAATCAATAAGTATATCACCGTGGGAGGTGTGCTCGACTATACCTACTCTTCTCGCAAGAGCGGAAGCAACGATCCTGCATTGGGCTATGACAACGACTCATGGAAGACTCGCCCAGACCTGACCGTACGCGATGCAGACGGTAACCTGAATCGAGTAGATAAGTTTGGCGAATATACAAGTAGCTATATGGATGCAAGTCCGGTGGGAAAACTCCAGAGAAAGACCCAGTATGAGAACGACCAGTTCTCCGGAAATGCCTATATTGACATCAAGCCTATTGAAGGTCTTACCCTCCATGCTGATGCTAACATTTCCCGTTTCATCTTCAGCAATAGCTATTTCTCTCCGAAGGTTTCCTTGCCGGAACAGTATGAGACAGAACCAACTTCTACGCTCGCAGAGGCTAACTATCGCAACACGAATACGTCTATCAACTTCCGTGCTGACTATAAATTCAAGATTACTGACGACCATCGCTTCGACGTGATGGCTGGTTATAGTGCTGACAGGTATTGGAGCAAGGAACACGACCAGGCTTATAGTGGTTTTCCTAACGATGATGTATTGAACAATGCCAGTTCTGCAACTACCGTTAACAAGCCTATGGAGACTTATTCCAAGAGTGGACTCAATTCCCTCTATGGCCGTTTGAGCTATGATTTCCTCTCACGTTATCTGCTTGATTTCAGTCTTCGTTCCGATGAGTCATCAAAATTTGGACCGGGTAACAAGCGTGGTACATTCCCTGCACTCTCTTTGGCATGGCGTGTCAATCAGGAGCCTTTCCTGGAATCTGTAAGAGATATTGATGATCTGAAGTTCCGTTTGAGTTGGGGTAAGACTGGTTCCACCAACGTATCAGACTTTTCTTATATACAGTATTTCAATGGTAATCTGTATGGCGGACAGAGCGGACTCACCCTAGCTTCTACTTATCCAAACAAGGACATCAAGTGGGAGATGACCACTGAGTACAATGCCGGTGTTGACTTCTCGTTCTTCAATGGCAGACTGAACGGTAGCTTTGATATCTATCACCGTAAGACAGATGGCGCCTTGGCTCCAGCTCCTATCGCCTTGGAGTTTGGTATCGGTACATTCTACAGCAATATCCTCGACTTGACCAATAATGGTTTCGAGTTCTCTATCGGAGGAGATGTGGTTCGCACCAAGGATTTCACCTACAATACGATGCTCAGTATCTCATCTAACAAGAATAAGATAACCAAGCTCAATGGTTCTACACTCGACATGATCCACCAGGATCTCTACATGGAAGGTCATGCGATGGGAACCGTGAAGGGTTATAAGGTGGCTGGTATTTTCCAGAGTCAGAAACAGATTGATGAACTGAATTCTCAGGCACAGGCAAACGGATATGATTTCTATCAGGATGGTGCTCACGTAGGCGACTATATGTTTGTGGATACAGATGGCAACGGCTATATTACCGAGGCAGACCGTACGGCTATTGCCAATCCGGAGCCAAAGGTGTTCGGAGGTTGGTCACATACCTTATCTTATAAGAACCTCACCCTGTCAATGCTCTTCCAGTATCAGTTTGGAGGTCATGCATACTACAGTACTATGCAGGAATCAGCAGCCGGTAGTCTGGGTCAGAGTATTCTGAGAGAAATGTATGGCAATACATGGACACCGGACCGTACGGATGCCAAGTATGCCCAGCTGGTATGGCTGCCAACAAGCATGAGCAATACATACACCAACGACCGCTATGTATATTCCAACTCTTATTTCCGACTGAGAAATATCACGCTCTCCTATAATTTCGAGCCATCTCTTCTGGAGCGCCTGCACATCAGCGGAGCATCTGTGTTCTTCACAGCCACCAACCTGTTTACCATTACCAACTGGCCAGGTTTGGATCCAGACATGTCGGCAACAAATGCCTTCTTAAAGACAACAGAGAACAAGGACGTTTATCCAATGAGCCGTTCTTTCTCTATCGGTCTGAAATTACAATTCTAACTCATACAAAGACTGTAGATTATGAAACATATAAGATTTCAATTTCTTACGCTCCTTTCAGCCACAGCACTGACTCTTACATCGTGTGACCTGATAGGTAGCCTCGACGGCATCGAACCAGAACATGTGGTTACTGATGACAATTATATCACTGATGTCTCAACTGCACAGACGGCGCTCAATGGTGTCTATGCCTCATGGCGCAGCACGGGTGTATCTTACCTGCGCTATGGAATGTCGTCTATGGCTCATACCCAGACTCAGGCGATGGTAATGGGGGCGGAAGAGTTTGCTGCCGAGAATATTGGAAGCAGGATTCACCATACGGTGTCTGCATCTTCCAGGACGAACTGGTAAGAGATAACCAACCACGCAAGCGTTCTTCTGTGGCTGAAACTTACAAGTTGATATCTGATGATCTCGACTATGCCATTGCCCATTGTGAACAGCATCCGGCAGATCATTATCACATGAGTTCTGTTTTCGCCAAGGCTTTGAAAGCCAAAATGTATATGGCTCAGGATAATTATGCTGAAGCTGCAAGACTTGCAGAGGAAGTGATCAGTGAGGCTGAAGCAGCTGGTTATGGTTTGGAAAGCGATTATGCCAAGATCTTCGACGAACAGTTTAATTCTCAGGAGATGCTCTTTGCTCCTTATACAGCCAATCCAAGTGAGTTGATGGATTCAAACTGGTATATGTTTTCTCCAGGTTCACTCCTCAAGAAGGTGGCAGATGATTTAGTTCCAGATGATGAAACAGGTGGAGATATTGTTATTCCAAACCCAGGAGATGGTGGGGACGTTGTTGTTCCTGATCCTGATGGTTCTTCTGATGGTAGTGCTTCTGGCGATGGTGGTGTTGTAATCCCTGGTGGCGACGGTGGAGTAGTAATCCCTGGTGGTGATGGCAGTGATTTCCCATTCCCTCCAGGTGATGAAGATGTAGCTTCATACGATGCGCTATATACATGGGCCTATAAGGGAGATGCCATGAACGGTATTGGAAAATATAACAAGTTGACTCCTGAAATGTTCTATGCTGACTCTTATTACTTCATGCGCCTTGCCGAAGTCTATTATATCGCTGCCGAAGCAGAGGCTCGTCAGGGTCAGTATGCTAAGGCTCGTACGCTCTTGGCTACAGTCATCGAACGTGCTGGATATACTGAGGACGATGTGAACGCTATTGCCGACAGTGATCTTCTGGGTGAAATTCTCAAGCATAAGTTGTGTGATATGAGTAACGAAAATCTGGAAGAATGGTTCGATCTTTGCCGTTATAACCGTCAGGGTGGTTTCGAGAGTTGGACAGAAGATGAGAAAGCTGAACTTCCTAGCTTCCGCCGATATCTTCTTCCTATACCAAAGGCATCTATGGGAGCCAATAATCTTCTGGTTCAGAATCCGGAATATGTGAATCAATAAACATTATATAATAAATAATATCGAGAAAAAATGAATAAGATGAAAATGAAAACTTGCATGATGACACTTGCCGGTCTTGTACTTGCAATGGCTGCCAGTGCGCAGAATTTTGTGATGAAAGGTAAGGTTAAAGGTAACGTGGACGGCTGTTCTGTCATGTTGCAGAAGTATGGATTGGAAGGTGTTACCAATCTGGATAGCGTTACAATCAAGAATGGTGAGTTCACCCTCAAGGGGGTAGTTAACCAGCCTGAGCAGTATCAGATGGTTATTGATATGAACAAGCCTGGTACAGCTGAGCCTGACTATCAGAAAATATTCTCAACAAGAGTCTATGTAGAGAATAAGCCGATGACCTACGATGTAGATCTTACCGGTTTTCCTGCAGAGCGTGATATGAGTATGATAGAGCCTGTTGTAAAGGGTTCTACCACTCAGGATATTTATCAGGCTTATCTTGAACTGATGTCACCTATTCAGGACAAGATGCACAAGATGGATGATAGTATCAACCAGACTACCGATTTGGCACAGCGTGTAGCCCTTGCCAAGGAAGCCATCAAGTTGCAGGAGGAAATGCGCCATCAGACCAGTCTGTTTATTCAGCAGCATACCACTTCTCTGGTAGCCTTCGACTTGCTTCTCGAGAGTTTCTCTTCTTTACCAACCCCATATACCTCTCAGCAGATTGACGAGATGATGGGCTGGTTGAAGAACGACTGGAGTTCTTCTGCACAATATCCGATGCTGCAGATGCAGGCAGAGATGGCAAAGCATACAGCTATCGGCAACCATTATATCGATGGTACCGTTGTCACTCCTGAAGGCAAGCAGGTGAAGCTTTCTTCACTTATCAAGAAGGGTGAATACACCATGTTGGAGTTCTGGGCTTCCTGGTGTCGTCCATGCCGTCAGGAGATTCCACATCTCAAGAAGGTACACGAGAAATACAAGGATTTCAACATCATCAGTATTTCCGTAGATGAGAGAGATGCCGACTGGAAAAAGGCAATGGCCAAGGAAGGAATGACCTGGACACAGGTTCGCAATCCTGAAGGTTTTGGCGGTATGGTGATGGGCGAGTATGGCATCAATGGTATACCAGCCTGTCTCATCCTAGATAAGGATGGCAATTTCTATAAGACCAACATGCGTGGTGCTTATCTTGATGCTTTCTTATACGATTACTATAAGAAATAAAATAGTTTAGTGCATAAAAATATTCCCCGATATGAATCCTCAGTATTCCTGCAGGATTCGTATCGGGGAATTTTGTTGATGATTTGTATGAAGGATAAATTTTCGTAAAATGAAAATCCATCATTGTTATTTACCATGCCTCCAGTTTATCAGCAATCTCTGGCATCTTATCCTTGGTGAATACAGGATTCTTACCTTCCTTCTTCTGTTGGCGATAGTCTTTCAACAGGAAGACGGCCTGGCGGGAAAGCAGGACGATGGCTACGAGATTGCAGAGGGTGAGAAGAGCATCGTGATATCTGCAAAACTCCATGCAAAATCCAGAGATACTACTGCTCCGACCATCACCATTGCTGCTACAGCAAGACGATAGACAAATACACCCAGCTTGGAGTCCCTGATATATCTCACGTTGGTTTCTCCATAATAATAATTGCCGATGATGCTGCTAAAGGCAAACAGCCATATCATTACCGCAACAAACGGATTGCCGATGTTTCCGATTTCGTGGGTCAGGGCATCCTGGGTGAGTTGGATTCCATTTGAAGCCGTAAGATCCACACCGCTCACCAGGATGATGAATGCGGTGCAGGAACATACTACCAACGTATCTGTAAAAACACCCAGAGCCTGTATCAATCCCTGTTTTACAGGATGACTGACTGTAGCTACCGCAGCTGCATTCGGTGCACTACCTTCACCTGCCTCATTACTGAATAGACCTCGCTTGATACCCTGTATCACAGTAACGCCAAGAACTCCGCCAGCAGCCTGATTGAATCCGAAAGCATTCTCTACAATGGTAAGCAGAACCTTTGGCAGACTGGTGATATTCCAAACAACAACACCTACAGCTATCAGAAGATAAATGACAGCCATCACAGGAACTACGGTAGAAGAGAACTTAGCTACTCTATGGATGCCACCGAAGATGATGAGCAGGGTGAGCACAGTGAGGGCAATTCCCATGGTGGCAGGTTCTATGCCAAAAGCCTTCTGCCATGCCAGGCAGATAGTATTGCTCTGCACAGAATTATAGGCAAAGCCGAAGGTAATGATCATCAGCACGGCAAAAAGAATACCCATCCATCCTTTTCCCAAACCATACTTCATATAATAGGCCGGTCCGCCATAGAAAGATGTTTTGCCTTTCCGCTTGTAAAGTTGGGCGAGAGTTGATTCTATGAAAGCGGATGCAGAGCCCAGTAAAGCCAGCATCCACATCCAGAATACAGCTCCCGGACCACCGATGCTGATAGCAGTAGCCACACCGGCAAGGTTTCCGGTGCCAATACGGCTAGCCAATGCTACCACGAATGCCTGGAAGGAAGAAATGTGTTTCATTTCTCCATCCACTTTCACCTCCATCGACAGTTCATCGTGTCCTATCTCTTCCGGTTGTACCTTGTCGGGATGAATCAGCAGCCTGATCATCTCTCTGATAAGGCGGAACTGGACGAAACGGGTACGCCAAGTGAAAAACAGGGCACAGCATATCAAGACGGTGATGATGATATACGACCAAAGGAAATCGCTAACCTGAACTAAAATGTTTTGTATTGAATCTATCATTTATCTATTTAAACTTTCTTATTTCTTTACTTTTTTATAACCTTTATAACCTTCAGAACCTGTTCAGCAATACTCTTCATTCCCTTGATAGTAGGGTGACCGTTTTTCTTGTCAATATCATGAAGGGCAATGACAGGAACCTGATAGGTCTTGCAAATCTTTTTAACCGACTCATTGATAACATCCTTGAGTTCAGAATTTAAGATGAAATATACCTCTACATTAGGATAATGCTGTCGTATATCAGAAAGCAGCTTGGCCATGGCTGGGCGGAAACAGTACAAATCTGCGCGCTTCCAGTCGCTATACTGATAGTTGCCGAGCGGGGCATCAGCCCAGTTGTCATTCGTAGCACCGCAAATCAGGATGATATCCGGATTGCCAAGAAGAGAACTGCGGGTGATGAAAGAACGGTCGGTATAATCTGCATCATTATAGCCAGTGTTGCAGATGGTAGCACCAGAATAGGAATTGATATTTCCCATCTTATAGCCTCCTTCCTTGATAACTTGCCACCACCAGGTTTGCTCAACCTTGTTTACATCTGTAGTTTCTGGTGGAGTAGTAGGTGAATACCAGGTGGCATAACCCTTAGGAATGAACCCCTCGAAAGTGGAATACGAGTCACCGAGAACGGCAACGGTCTGCTTCACCTGTGCCATGAGCGGCATGAAGGTGAGCATAATGAAAGAAATGATAAACGTAAATCTTTTCATGATGCTTGTTCTTGTTTTAATGCTTCTTATGTAATTCTGCTGCAAAAGTAATATAAATATGTGAATAGACAAAAAATATCGGAGGAAAATTCATCTTTCTGTTTCTATTTTTGCCTAAAACTAATCATGATTTGAGTTATACCATTATTTAAACATGTGCGCGCGCTAGCGCATATACGCGCAAGCGTACGCATGCATATATATAATAATGTATACACAAAAAATCGCCATGCTAAAGTCTTTATAGATGTTAAAAACCGACTAAAAAAGCAACTTTTTTGCGAAAAGATTTGGTGGAATGAAAAATAGTTAGTACTTTTGCACTCGCTTTTGAGAAATACGCTTTCTCTTAGCAATTAAAGAAAGTTAGTGCAAGTCGAATACAATGAAATTTATTTCAATTGTTGAGCGCAGCCTAACTTGCGAAGAAAGAGTTCTTTGAAAGATTTTACATAAACAGACAAGTAGTACAAGAAGCGGTTAACTTCTTAGAAATAAGAAAGTTGACTGGGTAAAAGAAACGAACCGTCAAGCAATTGACAAGTCAGGTTACTAAGCTTCAATAAACAAAAAGGATATTCGTCCTAAGTACAGACAACAAACACCGATTGCTTCATCAATGAGGCAAGAAGTAAAAAAGATATTTTACAATGGAGAGTTTGATCCTGGCTCAGGA
>ENA-OQDW01000548-OQDW01000548.1-human-gut-metagenome-genome-assembly--contig:-NODE-548-length-15301-cov-1.928694_pt1 | contig 15301 bp, 9 predicted proteins | sample MGYA00242784_ERZ504613 | MGnify/ENA primary metagenome ERZ504613 (study PRJEB26092, sample SAMD00036330) | human gut metagenome | host: Homo sapiens | study: EMG produced TPA metagenomics assembly of... | reverse complement strand
GTTGCCGTATATTGTTTTTGTTGCATTTTTCGCAGAAATGTTGTATAATAAGAGAAATGCTGAATAAAGGAAACACTGCATAAAGCCCGCCTGACGGCTTTGCACGCAATCTGCTTGCAGATTTTCCGTCATATTGCCCAGAAATCCCTTGCCATACATCCAGTATGCCTGCGGAATTTCTGTGCAATCTGCCGAAAAATCTGACTACGCATCTTACGCACAAGCTTTATTCAGTGTTTCCTTTATTCAGCATTTCTCTTATTATACAACATTTCTGCGAAAAATGCAACAAAAACAATATACGGCACTGCAAAAAATCCGTATAATGAAATCACCAAATGCAAAGCACTCGAAAAGCAATCACAGAAAGGAAGAAAAATCATGCGGAAATTCGAACATTATCTCCACGGTGTCAATCTTGGCGGCTGGCTGTCCCAGAACAGCGACACTTCTAAGAAACACTACGAAACATTCATCACCGAAAAGGATATTGCCTACATTGCGTCGCTGGGGCTGGATCACGTCCGCGTACCGGTGGACTACATACTGCTGGAAGAAGAAGACGGCACCCCGAAGTCAGAGGGCTATCTCTATCTGGACAACTGCCTGCGTTGGTGCAGAACCCACGGAATCCGTATGATCCTGGATCTGCACAAAACCTTTGGCTATTCCTTTGACCCGCTGGACGAAACCGACAAGACGGTATTTTTCTATGACACGGCATTGCAGGAACGGTTTTACACATTGTGGAAAATCCTCGCAGCACGCTACGGCGGCGAACCGGAACTGGTGGCATTCGAACTGCTGAACGAGATCATTGAACCGGAGGTGGCGGAGGCGTGGAACGGCATCGCCCTGCATGCCATTGCAGAGATCCGAAAGTTTGCACCGGAAAGCTGGATCATTTTTGGCGGTGTCATGTACAACAATGTGCTGAGCGTGCCAATGCTGGCGGAGGTCACCGACCCTAAGGTTGCCTATACGTTCCACAGCTATGAGCCGCTGATCTTTACACATCAGGGTGCGTATTGGGTAAAGGGCATGCCGTCGGATTTCCGGATCTCCTATCCCAACACCATTGAAAATTATCGGGAAGCAAGCAAAATGCTTTCGCAGAAGCTCGCCGGAGCAATTTTCGAGGGCGAACTGCCGGAAATGGGACCGGATTTCTTTGAAACCTTGTTCCGTCCGGCACTGGACATTGCAGAGGAACGGGACATTCCGCTGTACTGCGGCGAATACGGCGTGATCGATCTGGCGGACAACGATTCCAAGATCCGCTGGGCAGCAGACATCTGTGCAGTGTTCGATAAGTACGGCATTGGTCGTGCGTATTGGAATTATAAAGAAAAGGATTACGGCATTGTCGATATTCCGGACGAGGGTGTGCAGAGAGAACTGGCTGCGAAGCTGTAAGGATATTTTGGGAAACACTGAATAAAGCTTGTGCGTAAGATGTGTCGTCAGATTTTTCGGCAGATTGCGTGCAAAGCCGTCAGGCGGGCTTTATGCAGTGTTTCTTTTTTATTTTCAACAAAAGATATATTTTTTGTTAATTTCAAGCTTTCCAATATTTATTTGATCTCAGGAAAATCATTTCTTCAGAATGCTGGATTTTTTTGTTGACTTAATGCGAAAATTATGGTAAAATAAAATTGGAAACAATCACAATAATTTATGACTGATTGCTTTCAAAGAATTGTATGCAGGAATCTCTTGAACTCTAAGGCAATACTGAATAAAGCCGTTAGGCGTTTTCCTAAGAACCTGCTGCAAAAGAAACGGAGGAATGTTTACATGAATTTGCATTGGAAAAAAGCTGCTGCATTGCTTCTGGCTGGCGTGCTGACTGCCGGAACATTGTCAGCTTTCCCAGCGGCAGCCGAAGATGCTGTGCCGTCAGACACCGCATCTGCACCGACCGCAGCAGAAACAGTTCCGGAGGCTCCACAGAAGAAGCTTCTCCGGAACCAACAGAACCCGAAACAGACACTAACGGCGATCAGATTCCCATTGACAAACACACACCAGACTTTTACGATGCTCTGACGGACGACACAGATGATGCCGGAGAAACGGAATCTGTCTGACTTCAGAAGAGATCCCTTTACAGAATGATGATGCCACGACACGGGAAGATTCTTATTCCGGCACTTATGGAGAGAATATCTCGTGGACACTGGATACACAAAGCGGTCTTCTGACGCTGACAGGCTCTGGAGAAATTCAGGATGCTACTTCATATTATTCTTCAATGCCATTTTATGAGTATAAAGATGTCATTCAGGAAGTTGTTATCAGTGATGGAATCACTTCTATCGGCGATTACATTTTTTGCGAATTGAAAAAACTCAAAACCGTTACCATTCCGGATTCCATTACCCAAATCGGCGACAGAACATTCTACGGCTGCGAAAGTTTACAGCAAGTTGATCTTCCAAACACCATCACCAAAATGGGATACAGTATTTTCGATGGCTGTAAAGCACTGACCAGTGCTCATGTTCCGGAACAGATGACCACGCTGCCGTACGGCACATTCTGGGATTGCCCTCAGCTGACAAGTGTCAATCTGCCGGAGCATCTGACAGAGATCGGCACCTATGCATTTACAAACTGCAGCTCTTTGACAAGTATCACATTACCGGAAACGCTGGAAACGATTCGGGAAGATGCATTCAGCGGCTGTACCATGTTGGAAAGTGTTCAATTTGGTCCGAACATCCACCGTGTCGATGAAGATGCCTTTTCCGGAACCGCCATGCTGAATGCAATTGATGCAGATACGATCATACTGGGCGGTTATATTTTGTATGCGATTGGTGGAACAGAAACGGACTTTACCGTACCTGACGGTGTCACTGTGATCACTGCTTCTGCCTGCAAATCTGCTCTGACTTCATTGGATCTCAATCAGACTGTTTATGTAGGCGACGCCGCATTCCGGAACTGCACAGATCTGGCATCTGTCACAGGAACGGATTCTCTGCGTAGTGTGGGACGGGGAGCCTTTGACGGAACAGCTTATCTGAATGCCATTTCAGACGATCTGGTCATGATCGGCAGTTGTCTTTACGAATATCGCGGCTCCGCAGAAGATGTTGTGGTACCGGAAGGAACGGTTTCAATCTCTCCGGAGTGCTTTAGTTTCAATACAGATATTTGTTCCATTACGCTTCCGGATTCTCTGGAACGCATTGAGTATTATGCAATACTGGGCTGTGAATCTATGGTATCATTGGAAATTCCGGAAAGTGTTACTTATATCGGAGATCACGCCGTTGGCTATTACGTAAGCGATTATGGCGATTTTTATAGCATCGGTGGTTTTACGATCATTGGCAGTACCGGAAGCACCGCAGAAACATATGCTGCGACAGAAAATTTTTCTTTTGTCGCAAATACAGCAAACCGATTCTGCGGAGATGAACTGACATGGTCGCTGGATGCTGCCACCGGTACATTGACCATTTCTGGTATTGGTGCTATGTACGACTATGTGTCTTCACACTGGTCTGACGATGAAACTACAGCAGTTACGCCGTTTTTGACCTATGCCAATCAAATCCGCTCTGTTGTTGTAGAAAACGGTGTTACCAGCATTGGCGAAAACGCGTTTTATGGCTGCAATCGTCTGACGAGTGTTTCACTTCCGGACACCCTGTATGCGATCAATTCAAATGCATTTTACGGTTGCAGTCATTTGACCGACATTCAGATTCCGGAGGGAACAGAATCTTTAAGCGGTTCTGCTTTTAGAAACTGCAATGCCCTGCGAACCCTGCAATTTCCGGCTTCATTGACAAACTGTGAGAACGTTTCTTATTTGTATGCCTGCAATGGTCTGGAAAATTTCGTTGTTGATGCAGATAACCCAGTTACGCTTCTGTCGACGGCATTCTCTATAACAAAAAGAAAAGCAGCCTGTTGGTCGTGCCGTCCGCATGGAATCAAACTGTACTGACAGTGCCCGAAACGGTTACGCAGATCGCAAGCGAGGCAATGGACAACAACCAGAAAGTTCAGAAAGTGATTCTGCCGGCTGGATTGACCATGATCGATTCTTACAGCTTTTATAACTGTCGTTCTCTGAAAACGATGATCTTTCAGGGAAATGCACCATCATTATATTCTACCAGCTGCCTTGGTACAAACGATCTGCACATCTATGCCCATCTTTCCTCTTCCAGTGACTGGGATTCATTGAAAAAATCAATGGACAATTCCAGTTACCATGTCAACTGGCACGATCTGGATACCTTTGACAACACATTGAAACTCACAGCAGAAAGCACGACCCTTCATGTGGGAGAAAATGCATCGGTCACTGCATTCCTGAATCCGCTTCTTGCAGATGACATTACGTGGGAATCCTCCGATCCGAATACTGTTGTAGTGTCCAATACCGGACGCATCATTGCAGTGGCACCGGGTTCCGCAGAAATTTCTGCATCTGCCGGCGACGGAAAATATACTGATTCTATTGCTGTCACTGTAACCGGAGAACGTTTCACCATGCCCACCAGCGGAACACTGGAGCTGGATCAGACGATTTTAAATTACACCAGCATTTCTACTACAACAATGCAGATCCCCTCTGAAAAGCTCCACGGCATTTACTTTTTACAAGGAAGTTCGCTGTTCTTCTACTCTCTGGTGACCCAGACCTATGAACAAGCCTACAATTTTTCTGACTGCACAAACGCTTACACTACCGGCGATATGCTCTATGTAGTTTCTCAGAGCCGGATCTCTGTCTACGATCTGCAAACGCAGAGCCTGCTCCGACAAATTTGGGTATCCGGATATTCTGGTACAGCGATCGGTGCGGATGCACAGGGACGCATTTATTTCGCAGGATACAATACGGATAAAACCTCTAAATATCGAATCTATCTGCTAAGCCCTGAGGGCGATGTCCTTTCACAGGTCGATCCCAGCGTGAAAATCTATAACTTTGACGGTTTTGAAAGTCAGAACGGCACCTTTTACATGGAAAGCTATTATGACTATTATGCATGGGGCTATCATCACCCCGGAAAAGGACTGACAATGGGAAAGGTAGAAGAGAACAAACTGTATCTGCTGGATTCTTCCAATTCCTTTATGGAAAGCGGTCTGATTCAGCGGGATATGGATTGCCTCCTGTATCTCTGCCAAGATGCTATATGAATCATCAGCGTTCTGCGGAAGTTCTGAATAACAAATACATTGTCGCACAAAGTGTACTGGTAGGCATGCTCTATGCCTATCAGTTCAACGGCAAGAGCATGGATACAGTTCTTTCCGTGTCGCGTCCTGTCGAAGATGATTCCAGCAGTTACTCCGATTACAACAGTATTGGTGTGCGAACTGTCTACAATGCCGCCAACGATAGTCTGATCGTCTATGCCAATAACAATACCCTGGTGGAATACCGCCTGAAGGACGGTGCAGAACTCGCCCGAAACACAACGCAAAACAATGTTTTCAACTTACTGAAAATGGATGATGTTGTCGTTGTCGTAGAAAAAGAAAACAACACCTATTCTCTCGAATTCATGGACTGGAGATCTGCAACAAAACTTTCCATTTCTGCTGAAAAAACAACGCTGAACGCCGGCGACACGGAAACACTCACCGCAGTTTCTGATGTTTCTTCTTCGGCAAAATATATCTGGAAAAGCAGTGACAGCAGCGTTGTCAGCGTCAATGAAAATGGCACGATCTCTGCATGGCATGAGGGTACCGCAGAAATCACCTGCACCAGCAAAAACGGCTTGCTTTCTGCGGTAATTACAATTACTGTATTACCGCACACAAAAAGTGCGGCAGACGGCATCAAAACTACAACGGGTGCTTCCAGCATCAATCTCTCCGCCAACAATTACAGCGGCTGGTCCAGCACTGTCAATTCCTATCTCACCAAAAATGAGGACGGTACACTGACGCGAGGAGAACATATTCGCAATAAAGGCTTTGTCATCGAACACTATTCCGCAGATTTCCAGCTGTTGGATTCCCAGACGATTTCTGATGAGTTAAAACTGTTCGGCGGTTATTACAGCGGCAGCGACTACAACTTTTTAGTCTATGGGCAGTCCAATCCTGATAATGATGACAGCGTAGAAGTAATGCGTGTTGTAAAATACTCTAAGGACTGGGAAAAATTAGATTCCAAATCAATCTATGGAGAAAACACATATATTCCATTCGATGCCGGTTCTCTGCGAATGACGGAAACTGCCGGAAAGCTTTACATCCACACCTGCCATAAAATGTACACTTCCAGTGACGGACTGAATCATCAGGCAAATATGACATTTGTTCTTGATGAAAATACACTGAAAGTTTTAGATTCCTATTCCGACGTCATGAACCTCGCACAGGCAGGTTATGTCAGCCATTCTTTCAACCAGTTTATCTGTACTGACGGAAAATCGGTCTATCGGGTGGACCACGGCGATGCAAATCCTCGTGCCGTTGCAATCACGAAATGCGATGTAGACGGAAAAATCACAGATGTCCGATACAATTATGCCTATTCCATTCTTGGCGGGATCGGGGACAATGCCACCGGTGTTTCTGTCGGCGGATTTGCCCTTTCAAAACAAAACTGCATCATTGCCGGAAATTCTGTAGATATGACAGACGAGAATAACTATTCTGCATCAGGACAGCGAAACGTCTTTGTCACCATACTCTCCAAAGATCTCGATGTCAAAAGCACCATCTTTCTTACAAAGCATACAGAAAAGGACGGCATCAGTGTACGGACACCGCAATTGGTAGCCTCAATGAAGAACAGTTCCTTGTGATGTGGGAAGAAGTTGACAGTGAGCATAACATCACTGTCAAAGCGGTTACGATCGATAGTGAAGGAACTGTGACATCCAAAGTAGAAACCTTAAATTATCGGTTATCCGACTGTCAGCCCATTTTCAACAGCAGCAATCAATGCGTACAGTGGTATGCTTCCAATAATACTGCATTGACATTCTACACACTGGATCCCTATGGACTTTCGGAAAACAACACACTGGAAACACTGTACGGCGATGTTAATCTGGACGGCGAAATCGACATCACAGACTGCGTATTACTGAACAAGTGCCTTGCCGGAGCTGTGGATCTAAACAAAACTGCAAAGCGGAATGCCGACATCGACCAGAATGATGAAATTGATACGTCTGACACGATCTATCTTCTGCAATTTTTGATTCGTGTGATCGACACGCTTCCGGTTTCAAAATAATCAGCCAAAATTGAGAAAAACACTGAAAGTGCTGCCTTACATGTATTCATTTTTACGCGGACATAATCAATAAGAAAACGCTGAACGGTCTTATGCACAAGATCGTTCAGCGTTTTTGTTTTCTTTAGGGCAACTGGTGTTTCCCTAAGGAAACACTGCAAAGCCGTCAGGCGGGCTTTATACAGTGTTTCCCTAAAAATTCTTGGAACAGCATGAATTTTCAGAAGCTTCTTTTCATCTGCGGCTTGGAACAGAGCCGCAGAGATTTATTGCAAATGATTCTTCATTGGGGAGAAAACATTTTATGCAGTGTTTCCTTTACTTTGCGATCCAGCAATCCATTTCTGCCTGACCGCTGAATACAAAGTACAAATCCTGATTTCCGGTAAGTCCCTGCACCGCAGCCGAAACTTCGGACAGCTTACCGCCTGCCGGAATCTCGGCATACCCCACAGCCTTTCCCGTAGGAGAACCAGTGCAGATCTTCACTGCACAGCCGGACTTTGAAGATGCTGTCAGAACGATCTGCGATGCACCCTTGGAAAAATCAACACCGCTGACCTTGATCCAGTCGCCCTTGTCAATTTCCTTGACAACTGTATCACCCAGTCCACGGACATTGATGCCGGCTTGGTCGGACATCATCTCCGCCGGATTCTTGACGTAGGGATTCACAGACTTCTGCTGTGCGATTCCTTTCATTGTGCCGGTAACCGTATTGATTTTCGTACCGGTCATTGTGATCTGATCCACCTGCGGACTGCGATAATTGCCCTCGATCCCCATTGCCTTTTCTACGCTGCGGTTGTGATAGAACAAATACAGCTGTCCATTTACCGCACAGATGGAATGATGATTGTTGCCGTACAGTCCGAAAAACTTCCCCTGATTCGGGAACAGTTCTCCGCCGTAAGTATACGGACCAAGGGGGTTGCTGGCAGTCATATACTCAATAGCACCGCTGGTCATTCCGTAGGAATTTCCGGAAGTATTCCAGTTGGAGCAGTAGGTGTAATAGTAGGTGTCACCAATTTTATTGATACCGGAATCCTCGAACAGATACGGTGCTTCAATGGTCACCGGCGTTCCGGCAAGACTAATCATATCCTCGCCCAGTTTCACCACGCGGGAAGTTCCCGGCATAGCATCTTTTCCGTCCGGCACACCGCCGCCGAAACAGAGATAACCGGTTCCGTCATCGTCTACCATAACTGCCGGATCAAACAGCCATGTTATATCACCGCAATTGGGTGTGGCTCTGGTAATCAGTGCCTTTCCCAGCGGATCGCTCCACGGACCAGTGGGGCTGTCTGCGGTCAGCACGCTGACACCATTTCCGCCGTTACAGAAATAGAGGAAAAACTTTTCCTTGCCATTGATGGTCTTGTGTGCGGCACAGGTGCCCAGGAACAAGTTGCCCATTTGGCGATTCCCTCTGTACCTGCCACCGGAATCGCACCATGATCGGTCCAGTTTACCATGTCATCAGAGGAGATACAGTTGATCTTGTTGACTTGTGCGTAGGTATTTTCGGTGACATTTCCATTGCTGTCATACTCAATGACATCATTGGTGGTGTAGACATACACTCTGCCGTTATACTCCATGACACCAGGGTCAGCTCCGAATCGCTGGGTAAACAGCGGGTTATTTTCCCCTTCTGCTTTATAGCTGACAGCTGGCGTAATTCCGGCAAACAGCTTTTCCATTGCTGCTGTATCCACTATTTTTTCTGCGATCGGAAATTCTGTGATTTTTCCCAGTAGATAATCCTGAATCAGCTGGAGGTCTGTACCGTTTACGCTGCCGCTCTGATCCACATCCGCTGCCAGACTTGCTGCATTGCCGGAGAATGCACCGGAAACGCCCTGTCGTGCCAGTGCCAGATCCATGCCGTTAATGACACCGTCTGCATTGACATCGCCCAAATGGAACGGTTTGGATTCCCCTGCACCGATGATGGATGTTCCGCCCACAGCACCGATTGCCTCGTCCAGATAGAAGTTATTTGTACTTTCTGCGGTTTCCACATACAGCACCATATTTGTGGCATCTGCCGGAATCTGATAGTTTTTGTTGGCAAGCTGTACCCACTCACCCTTGACGGCAGTTCCCTCTGCCACGGTGGCGTACTGTGCCTCGCCGTTAGCATCGGTATATGCCAGTTTCAGGAAAAACTGGTCAGTTGCATCGCCGTCAAAATATTCCACGTTAACGCTAAAGCTGTATTCTTTTCCCGGCACAAACGCCTTGGGATTCAGTGTTCTTCCGGCACCATTCCACGCAGCCGTCCGGTTCTGCACCAACAATGCTTCACTGCCCACATAGGCGGTTCTGCCGCTGGTGAGAACACTGGCAGCACCTCTGCCTTCCCAGTTGTCTGTATCGCCCTCAAATGTGCTGTGGAAATACCAGCCGTATTCATTCGGTTCAATGGGTTTGTCATTGCCGCCGGGGTTGCTGCCGTCACCCCACTCCGACTGGGGGATCATAGAGGTCAGTGTGGTATATGCCAGCTTCGGCTGATGATTAGTATCGTACAGCAACGGGGTGTTCTCCGTTTTGATCCATGTGTTGGCATCGTTCGGCCCCCAGATGCACACGGCGGTCACTCTGCCGTCTGAGCTGGGATTTTTGTTCCAGTCCATAGCAGCCTGAAAGATCGCCTTGTACTTATCCGCCTGCTGCTGGAGCGTATACTTGCCGTTTTCCATAGTGATGTCCAATTCTGTGATCTGCACATCGCAGCCAATGGAAAGGAATTTCTTCATTGCCGTGGTGTATGCCGACACGCCGGAAAAGCCGTCATAATTGGCGTTGATGTGGGACTGCATACCAATGCCGTCCAGCAAGCCTTTTTCATAGAGGGACTTGCACATACTATAAATAGCATCCCGTTTGTGATCCCAATACTCATTGTAATCGTTATAGTAGAGAGCACAGCTTTCCGGTGCATATTTCCGTGCATAGGTAAAGGCTTTTTCCACAAAGGCATTACTGCCGTAGACCTGTACCCACGGTGATTGTCCGCTGATGTTCTCGCCCGGCTCTCTGGTACCGCCGTTGTTGGCAGTACGGTTGCTGTCGTCGCTGATGCACTCATTCGCCACGTCGTAGGCATAGAGGTTCAGATCCGGATACTGGGTCTTGATTGCCGCAAACATATTTTTGATGTAGCTTTCCATACGCTGATCCATGACCGCCGAGGAAACCCAGTTTCCGCTGGCATTGAAGTTTTCCTTGAAAAACCACAGCGGTGTCTGACTATGCCAAACCAGTGTGTGTCCACGCATGGCAATATTGTTATTGACGCAGAAGTCCATGATGCTGGCAGCATTGTTCAGAGAAACGCCGATATTTGTTCCGCTGCACTGGGACTGCACCAGTGTTGCATCCGGTTTCATTTCATTCTCGCACTCGATGCTGTTATAGTCCTTCAGCACGCTGGCAGTAATGGTGGAGTTCTTTACGGTGCTGCCGTTGAGAATATTGCCCACCCGAAAATAGTCGGCAAACTCGTCTTTCAGTCCCTTTTCCGCAGCCGCCGCAGAAACCACGCTGCTGTCCGACTTTCCTGTGACGGTGACATCATCAAACACAAAATCGTTGGTGCTGTCCGTGGTGATAGTCAGCCGGAATTCGCCGCTGTTTTCCGGTGCACGATACGAAGCAGAAAGTTCTGTCCATTTGCCGGCTCTGGTCTGTTTTGCTGTCAGTTCGGTTTCTGTTTCCTGTGCCGTGTCCAGATCTGCACAGGAAAGGGACAGGTGAAAACGCTCCGCAGTTTCACTGTACACCCACACGCTGTATGTGTAGGTTTCTCCGCCGGAAAGATAGAAGCCTTTTTCCGCACTGGCACCGTCAGATGTGCTGGTTCTTCCGGTAACAGACATACCACGGGACATGTTGTGACCGATGCCGTCTTCTGCTGTCAAAGCTACAGAATCATTGCTGCCGTACCAGCCGCCGTAGTTGACTTCAAAGTCGTTGCTGACCAGCTCTGCCGCAGAAACTGTTCCTGAAATTGCCGGAAAACAGGATAATGCACCTGCACTGCACAGTACCGCAGTCAGTCCTGCCAGCCATTTTTGCTTGTTCATACAAAAAATCCCTCCTTTTGTTGATGTAAACTTCGATTCAAACTACATTTATTGTAACAGAAAGCAAAGCTCTTGTATTGCAGGATTGTCATGCAATTTATATATTTGTAAAGTAAATTTTATCCCTGCGATTTCCGAAATTCTGTCGGTGTCATGCCGTGAACTTCTTTGAAAACTCGTGTAAAATGGCTCTGGGACGAGAACCCCAGCAGACTGCTGATCTGGGAGAGATTTTGCTCTGTTTTCAACAGCAGTGTTTCTGCCTCCTGCATTTTTAGCTGCTGGATAAAATCAGACAGCGTTCTGCCTGTTTGCTTTTTGAATTCCGTAGTCAGTCCGCCGCGGCTTTTGCCACAGTATGCTGCGATGTCTGCGGTGCGGATCGGTTCTGCCATATGGCTGCGGATATACTGCAACACATCTCGCACCAATCGGGACTGGCTGCCGCCGCACTGTTTCAGCTTTCGCACCTGATCGGCATAGTCCAGGATCATGTGATACTGCAAGTTCTTGATGCGTTCCATGTCCGGCAGGGATTCGCATTTGGAAATGTAGCGTTCCTCCGTTTCTAAAACTTCTTCTGCAGGCAGACCAGCCTGGATCGCCGCACGGGAAACAATGGTTTCCAGCCGAATGAAAAAATTCCTGTGATGCCGCAGCAGCTGCGGTGCAAGCTGTCCGGAACGAACTGCCGGAATTTTTGTTGCACCATCGATCAGACCGTCTACGTCGCCCTGCTGCACCTTCCGAATGATGTCCTGCTCGATCGACAGAGAACGCATGTGCCCTTCTGGATTTCTGTTTTCCGGACCGGACAGGATCTCATTTTCTTTCATTTCTGCTGTAATGGTTTTCTGTTCCTTTTGCTGGATCCGCAGATCAGAAATGTCGTACATGGTTTGGTTGACTGCGAAATTGTACAGGATCATTGCCTGCAAAAGGGTGTCCGGATGCATTCCCGAAAGCGTTTTCATCTCAGCTGCAAACGCTGGAATCTGTTCCGGCTGCAAATGCAGCGAACCTCCCAGCTTTTTCAATTCGTGTTCCGAAATTGCCAGTTCGCTGACTGGTCCGGCGACAAAGCAGTACAACTGATGCCGGACATATCCATAGTAAAACATATCGTGATAGGAAAAATAGCCCAGTGGTGCGGTTCCCCGCAAAAATGCATCAATGCAGAGAGTCACGGGGTCTGCTGCCAGCTGCACCGGAGAATAGGTGTAGATCTTCTCCTGCTGTCGGTAGAGGCGTACCGGCATTCCAAACATATTGGAAAACTGCCGGCTGAAATAGCAGAGCTGTGATTCGGTGAAGATCGGCTGCACAGAAGGTCGTTCAGACATGACAGAATTTTCACTCCTCTCTTTGTAAAATTCTCACTGGCGAAGCTTTAGTCAATACAATCATAATTGATAACAATATTATACCGTATTTTGTGAAGTATGTCAATGTACAAAAAATCCGCTGAAATTCGTTACAAAAGGAAAACCCGAGATCCCACATGAGAATCTCGGGTTTTATAGGAAATCAGATGAAACAAAATGTCATAAATTAGAGAAATGCTGTGCAATGCTCCTACAGGCTTTGCGTAGCTACAGCCTTGCTTACTGTGTTTATTATAGCAATTTCATATTGCGTTGTATATCATTTTTGTCATGTACTTTTGCATTATTGTCATATGATCTTGTGTAAATGTATACCTGCGAACTTTAGGGCAATACCTTGTGTGGTATTTCTTTACTTTTGAGCATCTTTTGCGAGAACCTCATCAATGGTATTCTGAAGTGTACTGAGATTTTCGTCATTGTCAATGCCGCCCATAAGTGCTTCGCCCACGATATTGCCGTTTCTGTCAATGACATACGTTGTCGGGAACGCAGTGACACCCAGTGCAAATTTTCCGGCATCGCTGTCAGAATCAAAATAGATGTTCCGATATTTCGCTCCCTTTGTTTCCAGAATTTGTTTCGCCGTCGCAATATTCTGCTCATCACCGTCAAGTGCACCGACATTTACACCAAGCACTTCACCGCCCTGTTCTTTGATGCGATCATTCAGAGCATTCATTTCACTGAGCTCCTCCACACAGGGCTTGCATTCGTTGAACCAGAAATTCACCACTGTCACAGCATTCTCTGCGAAAACACTGCTGTCCACCTTGTTTCCGTCCAGATCTTTTCCCTCAAACTGCGGGAATGCAGTGCCAGACACATCGCTGGTCTGCTCCTCAGAAGAATCCGTCGGAAGTGCTGCGATCTCCTCTTCAATTTTGCGGATCTGTTCTGCATCTGATTTCAGCGTTTCATATTCTGCATCAGTAAACTGATCTTTTGCACCGTCTACAGCAGCCATCAGCACATCGCCGTAGTTTGAACTCAGCGTGTCCTCTGTGACATTTTTGCTCATAGATGAAAACACCTTTTCCCACAGATCATTGTTTTTTCGCCATGATCGCATTTTCCTCATCCAAAAGTTCCTGTGAAGATTTTCCGGATGTTTCTGCTTCGCCGGATACTTCACTGGACACGCTTGAAGAAGTGTCCTTTACCGTACTGCCGCATCCGCTGAGCGGGACAGAAAGTGCCAGACAAGCTGCTAACATCATCATCAGATTCTTTTTCATTTTCATTTTTTAAGCTCCTTTTTTTCTGTTGAAATTTTTTTTTGCCTTTGATAGATCTCCAAAACCATATTGATAACATATGGCATGGGTCGGACAGGATTTCATACACATGCCGCAGCGGATACACTCGGCATGGTTGGGCTGTTTGGTAACATCGACATCCATTTTGCATGCCTTTGCACAAGCTCCGCAGGATACGCATTTGTCTTTGTCCACCTTCATCTGAAAAAGCGATACCCGATTCAAAAGTGCATAAAATGCTCCCAGCGGACACAGCCATTTGCAGAACGGGCGGTAGAAAAACACACTGCCAAGTATCACAGCCAGCAGGACAAATGCTTTCCATGAAAAAAGTGCACCAAGTGCCGTGCGGATTCCTTCATTGGTGATCGACAACGGAATCGCACCTTCCAGCACGCCTTGCGGACAAAGGTATTTGCAGAAGAACGGATCCCCCATTCCCAGCTCATTGACGACTACCATCGGGAGAAGAATCACCATCACCAGCAAAATACCATATTTCAGATAACGCAACGGTTTCAGCTTTTGAGTAGAGAGCTTTGGCGACGGGATCTTATGCAAAAGCTCCTGAAACCAGCCGAACGGACACAGAAATCCACAGATAAATCTCCCCAGCAAAACACCAAGCAATATCAATATTCCGGTGACATAGTAAGAAAACTTGAATTTCGATGACCCTACAACTGCCTGAAATGCCCCGATGGGACAAGAGCCTGCTGCTCCCGGACAGGAATAGCAATTCAATCCCGGCACACAGGCGTATTTTCCCTTTCCCCGATTCAGAGAACCATTCAAAAAATTGGGGAGATGCATGTTGGTCAGAAGTGCTGCTGCTGCCTGAATCCAACCGCGAAACCGTGCAAGAATGTGCACATTTTTTTTGTTGATCTGTTTGTTCTTAGCCAATTCCAACACACTCCATACACAGGCGGATCGCTTTTGAAAAAACTGTCTGGGCTTCCTCCCGCCAGATGCCAAAGATGAGCATCGCTATTCCCGCAAGAAGAAGCAGCACTTGCACTGCCGCTTTTTTGAATACCATTTGTTTCCCTCCAATGCTTTGATGACACCAGTATACATCATGCGGTATAAAATCTGCGTTAAGAGAAAATTAACACAGATTTTATCTGCGTCTGTTATAATAAAGGTAAAAATTATAAGAGCCTGTTTTGTATCCCGCCCCGAACACTGCTCCATGGCAAGTTTTTTAAGAGCTTGTATTCATAGGAAATATATGCGGATTTTCGAGCAAATTTTTTTTGCAGACAAGGCAAAAATTTGCAGGCATACTTTCGTATGGCAAGAATTTTTAACGCAGTATGC
>ENA-OQDW01000547-OQDW01000547.1-human-gut-metagenome-genome-assembly--contig:-NODE-547-length-15304-cov-1.686565_pt1 | contig 15304 bp, 19 predicted proteins | sample MGYA00242784_ERZ504613 | MGnify/ENA primary metagenome ERZ504613 (study PRJEB26092, sample SAMD00036330) | human gut metagenome | host: Homo sapiens | study: EMG produced TPA metagenomics assembly of... | reverse complement strand
TGGCAATTATGGATAAATATGATCCGAAGAAGCAATCGGTTTGATGGTGGACGAGTGGGGAACCTGGTGGATGAAGAGCCGGGAACTGTCCGTGGACATCTGTATCAGCAGAACACGTTGCGCGATGCTTTCGTGGCCTCTTTGACACTGGATGTTTTCCATAAATATACGGATCGCATCAAGATGACAAACATTGCCCAGATTGCCAATGTGCTTCAGTCTATGATTTTGACAAAGGACGACAAGATGGTTCTGACACCGACTTACCATGTCTTTGAAATGTATAAAGTGCATCAGGATGCTACTTATCTTCCTTTGGAACTGAACTGTGAACGCAAGGTGTACGTGACGACCGCATTGTTCCGATGGTAAGTGCTACCGCTTCACGGGATGCAAACGGTTTTATTCATATTTCCTTGTCTAATGTAGATTTGCAGGAATCGCAGGAAATAGAGTTGAATCTGGGTGAGGTGAAAGCTAAGAGTGTTACCGGCCGTATTTTGACCGCTAACAATATAGGTGATTACAATAGTTTCGAGAAACCGAATGTGGTTGCCCCGAAAGAATTTACCGGAGCAAAGGTCAATAAAGGAAGCTTGAAAGTGACTCTTCCTGCCAAGTCTATCGTAGTGCTGGAAGTGAAATAAAACCCGTACGTTCGTGTGCCCCCACACATACGTATGTGTGGGGTATACATACGTATGTATCGTTTCATGCCTGCGTATGTGTGATAGACTACGGTAATTCTTGTACCAACTCCGCTTCGATTCTGTTTTCTATTTCATCCGGCAGGGCAGGGAAGAAATCGATATCCGTTCTTTTCTCTACGCTGTCTACTGTTACCATATATTTCTTCAGTGGCTTATGTCCGGCGCTGTTGGGGAAGATAAATCCTATGGCTTGCGGATTTTTCTTATCATTTATCAATATGACTTTATAGAAAGCATGGGGGACGGCCACTTTGTTGTTGCCAATTCTTTTCGGGCGTTTAGTATCATATATGGGGCCGCAGGCAATGTATACAGCTCCATATTTTTTTGCCCATTGGCGTGACTTTTCCTCCAGGTCATTCCAGTCGCCGCGGTTCAGATTCGGATTTTGCGGACAAATGTTGCTCATATAAAAAGATTCTTCCATGGCTTGTTTGTTCCATTTCATATCGGCGGCAGGGGCCATGTGTCCCCGGTCGTATCCTGATTTTGTATATCTCCCGTATATGCTTTGGCTCCACGTACGTCCGGGTCGGGCAAGAATTTGTCTGTTCGCCCTTCTTTTCCTTTTGTTTCTTTTTTAGTAAGCTCCCATGCTACCCATTGTGGAGTTTTGTAATCGGCATTATAAGATAGGGTATATCCTTTACGTTTCAATATCTGTCCGCCTGTGCCCGATTGCATCGTCGGGATTTCCAATGCACCGCCATGTTGAGTCGGAATACGTATTTCGGGCTTTTCTTCATTGTTTTCGATAGCGGGGATATTTTCAAGCAGCTTCCCGTCAAACAACTGATATTTATAGGCCAAAAGTCCCAGTAATATTAAAATAATGACGATTCTTAGGGGACTGTTCGCTTGTTTCTTTTTCTTTGCGCTCATATTTGTTCTGTTTTAGGGATGCAAAGATAGAATAAAATATAAAAATACATTATCTTTGTCCATTATATAGCTGTAAATTTTAATAATACTGACATGCTATCCTAACTAATCAAACCTATTATATATGAAAAGAACCGATTATCGTTAACGTTCCTGGGTTTGCTGATTGCAGCTTCCCCTTTACGGGCACAGGATACGCCGCAGACTGAAACAGCCGAGCAAAAGGACAAAAGAATGGAATGGTTTTCACAAGCCAAGTTGGGTATTTTTATCCATTGGGGGATTTATTCTGTCAGAGGAGTGTCCGAAAGCTGGTCCTTCTTTAACAACTACCTGCCCTACGATGAATACATGGAGCAGGAAAAGGTTTCACAGCCTCCAAGTATGATCCGAAAAACTGGGTGGATCTGATCAAAGAGAGTGGGGCCAAATACACAGTGATAACCACCAAGCACCATGACGGAGTTGCGTTATGGGATACCAAAGTAGGAGATATCAGCGTCGTGAAAAGCACTCCGGCAAAACGTGACCTTATCGCTCCCTTTGTAAAGGAAGTGAGAAAACAAGGATTGAAGCTTGGTTTCTATTATTCTTTATTGGACTGGTCGCATCCTGATTATCCTAACAAAACCCGTACGGAAGTACGTTATAAAAATGATCCTGAACGTTGGGCCCGATTCAACAAGTTCAATTTCGGACAATTGGCGGAGCTGAACAAGACCTGGAAACCGGATCTGTATTGGTTTGACGGAGATTGGGAGCAAAGTTCGGAAGCATGGAATTCCAAAGGAATTGTAGATTTGCTTCGTTCGGATAATAAAAATGTGATTATCAACTCGCGTATACAGGGGTATGGTGACTATGCTACTCCCGAACAGGGAGTGCCGGTGGTGCGTCCCGAGGATAAATATTGGGAGCTTTGTATGACCATGAATGATTCATGGGGATATCAGCATACAGACAGCAACTATAAATCACCCTATATCTTGCTTCGTACATTTGTAGACTGCCTGAGCATGGGCGGTAATCTTTTATTGGATATCGGTCCGAAAGAGGATGGTTCCATTCCTGAAGAACAGATCGCTGTGTTGAAGGAGTTCGGCCGATGGACCAAGAAGCATAAAGAAGCTATTTATGAAACTTGCGCAGGGATTCCTACCGAGCATTTCCAGGGATATACCACACTGAATAAGGCGGGGGATATTCTGTATTTATACCTCCCTTACAAACCTAACGGTCCGGTGGAAGTAAAAGCTGATGAACAAAGTGAACCGTATATGGGTGGTTGGTAACGGAGCTATGTTGAATTACAAGGTCTACAATAAAAATTATTGGAACTCAGTACCGGGCAATCTTTATATTGATGTACCCCAACAGGTACAGGATGAGCAGATTACCGTGCTGGCCGTGTTGCTGGATGGACCGATCAAACTCTATCGTGGAGTGGGACAAGTGCAAGATAATAACTAATCTGAATCAGAAAAATAGATGAAGAAACTTATTTATACCCTGTTGCTTCTGCTGGTTACTTTTCCGGCAATGGCACAAAGCCTTTTTGAACAATATGAACGTTTTCTGACCGAACCGCGTACTTATGTATGTTATCGTCCGGATGGAAAGTTGAAAATAGATGGTAAACTGAATGAAACTTCCTGGAAGAAGGCGGCGCCTACCGCTCCGTTTGTAGATATAAGCGGTGAAGGATTCCCGACTCCCAAATATGAAACTACAGCCAAGATGCTGTGGATGATGAATATTTATATGTAGGAGCTGTTCTTCAAGAAGAGGATATCAAGGCACGTCTTACCCAGCGTGATACCATCATCTATTATGACAATGACTTTGAAGTGTTTATCGATCCGGATAGCGACGGACACAATTATTTTGAAATAGAAACCAATGCGCGTGGCGTGATTTTCGACCTGATGCTGGACAAACCTTATCGTTCGGGTGGAAATTTCATGGTGCAATGGGACTGCCCCGGATTGAAGACCGCCATCCATTGTGAAGGTACACTGAATAAATCAAAAGATAAAGATAAGTATTGGAGTGTGGAAATGGCCATTCCTCATCAGGCGCTGACCATGAACTTTAACAATCCGTTGAAGGCCGGCAACACCTGGCGCATCAACTTCTCGCGTGTACAGTGGCTGAAGGAGAAAGGACCTGAGGAAAACTGGGTATGGACTCCTACCGGAAGGATTGATATGCACATGCCCGACCGTTGGGGATATCTTTATTTCGTAGACAAGAAAGTGGGAACCTCGCAAGATGAGTTGGTTTATCCGTACAATCAGGCTATTTATAAACTGCTATGGGCCATGTTCTACGCACAGCAGGATAATTATAGTAAACAACATAACTACTTGCGTGCCACAGAACAATTCTTTTTGACAGATAAAGAGTTGAAAGATCTTCCGGCTGATGCCCGGATTGCGGTGGAAGCGACTCAGAACACCTATCAGATAGCTATAACCAATCCTGCTGAAGGAGTCCGTTATGTGATAAATAATGAAGGACGTTTCCGGACAGAAAAGATACCTGCCCGTGAAGTTAAAAACTGGTTGTGGATGCGTCTGAATAACCGTTCGGATGCCGAATGGAAAAAATGGTTTGCGTTGTTGAAAGAATGTGGTATTTCGGGTGTCATGTTCGAGGGATACAATGAAAATATTTATCGTCTTTGCAAAGAAGCCGGACTGGAGGCACATTATTGGAAATGGACAATGAACCGCAGGGAACTGCTGGACAAGCATCCCGACTGGTATGCCGTGAACCGTAAAGGCGAGTCTTGTCACGACAAACCGGCCTACGTGGATTATTATCGCTTCTTGTGCCCTAATCACCAAGGTGTGGCAGAGTATCTGGCAGAAGACTATGTAAAGGAAGCCCATAAGCCTTATGTGGATGGTGTTCATCTGGATTATGTCCGTATGCCGGATGTAATCTTGCCTGTCAGCCTATGGAAAAACTATGGTATAGAGCAGAAAGAAGAGTTGCCGGAATATGACTATTGTTATTGTGATGTCTGCCGTGAATTGTTTAAAGCTAAAACAGGACAGGATCCGTTGGAGTTAAAGTATCCGATGGAAAACCAGAGTTGGATCAATTTCCGTCTGGATGCCATCACTCGTGTGGTGGATGCCATTACCAAAGCGGTGAAAGCCGATCATAAAGCTATTTCTGCCGCAGTGTTCCCGGGGCCGTCCATGGCTCGCAAGATGGTGCGCCAAGATTGGGGAGAATGGACGTTGGATGCTTATTATCCGATGATTTATAATAAATTCTATTATGAAGGTCCTGAATGGATCGGGCGTTCGGTAAAGGAAAGCGTTGAAACGGTGAATGGGCGTGCCAAGATATATGCCGGACTGATGTTTGGTGACATTAAAGACAACTTTGAAGAGGCGCTGGATGAAGCGTACAATAACGGGGCATCCGGTGTATCCTTCTTTGATGGTCCGGATGAAGAATATTTGCATAAATTCAAAGCTTATTTGGATAAGAGAGGATTTGTGGTGAAGTAACTCCGTACTGTTAGATCCTTATATTAGAGAAATAAATCTCTTTTTAGCGGTCACTTTCGATTTTTATCGTAAGTGGCCGCTTTTGCGTTTTATCATTTGTTCTTTTAATGAGTGCGGAAAAGGAATTTATGTGTTCCTTTTTGGTCTTTCTTGGATCTATCTTGAAAATGAATCTGTTAGAATAAAAAAAATGGAGTTCTCTTAGTAAGAGAACCCCATTCCGCTGCAAATGTAGCTATAATAATTCAAATACGGAAATCTTTTATTCAGGAATCAGTCTCTGATAAGGATTCTTATGATATTTGTTTGCAAATTATCCATCTCTGATTATGTGTAAATATCTTATTGTCAGCAGTATATGTCTGGTTCTCTTACTAAGAGAACCCCATTTTTTATAAAACGAATCATGCTATCAAACAGCTGATTTTCAGATTTATCACACTTGTTTATGATAAAAAATAAATTATCCTAAATTAGATATCACACGAAGTCACACAGCATTTCCTAATGGCACGATCCTTTAGATCAGCATTCTGCATATTTCTATATCTCCCCATACAAAATCATTCAATATTTTGTATCTATCACCAACAAGGCATATTTTGATTACTTTGCCGAATATTGAATATTCCCCCAGCTCTTATGTTAGGATTTTAAAAATATTTCTCCAAAAATGATCTGATTTTATCCAAACCAATAAAATATTCAGGCTGTAGATGACAGCCTGAATGAAACTTCCCCTACAACCCTCTTAAAATAATCTGATTGGCTCTATCTATCTGTGAAGTGGAGATAGATGCCAGATAAATATGAGTGGTCTTTTCATTATCGTGCCCAGCCCTTCGCGGATGATGTCTGTAGACACCTTTCTGTCCTGCGCTATGCTGGCCCAGCTATGGCGCGCCACATAAAAAGTCAACGGCGCCTTTAATTCCAGCCGCAAGCCTATTTTATTCAAGCCCCGTCCTATCTGCTTGGCCCTCAGTTTATATTGCTTGCGGTCATTTATGTCACAATACCGCAAGATAGGCAGCAGATACTCGGAACTGTCATCCTTGTATTTATCCACAATCTCCTGCATCAGCTCCTCCCACAGAATAGTCAGCCGCTGCCCGGTCTTTTTCCGGCTGTATGTCAGAATTCCATTCTGGAGATTGCTCTTTTTCAAGTGTGCCATATCAATAAACGACATGCCCCGGGTATAGAAACTGAAAAGGAAAATATCCCTTGCCAGCTCCAACTGGGGTTCGAATGACAAATCAAGCTCCTTGATCATTTTGATGATTTTAAAGGGAACGGCCCGTTTTACGGTCTTGTCTATGCCGGTATAACATGTTTGAAAGGTTTTTTGTCGGTGGTATAGCCTTGCTCTACAGCCAGGTTATACACACTCCGCCAGATTCTCATATAATAGGAAGTACTGTTCTTTACCAAGCCTTTCTCTTTCAGATAGGCTTCATACATCTCCATCAGCTCCGAATCAAAGGCTTCAAAACTCAGATCCTCATTCTTTCTGAATTGGATAAAGCTGTTCATTGTCGAGGTATAGCCTTCTGCCGTCCGTCCCCTTTTCTGCCGCTCCAGTTTATTGATACATCGTTGCATGAAGTTGAACACACTCTCTACAGAAGGGATTTTCCGGAAAGAAGCCACGATATCATCAATGGTGTATTCCACACCGGTCCGCTCCAGATCATTGATAATACCTTGTAACCGCGTCATCTCCCAATTCGTCTGGTCACGTATCAGCAGAAGACGCGCTTTACATTCAGACTGTGTTGAAATAAGCAGACTGCCGGTGGAGTCGTCCCACTCGGAAGGCATGATCCGATAAGAAGTCTTGATGAGCCGTGTCAGTCTGTAATGAATAATTTGATAACTTAATACGCCCTTTTTTCCTTTTACGCTCGATGGGCGGAATTTCAATTTAATGGATGCCATATTTCTTTTCTATATTATGGTTTTGTTATTCAAAACGAATATAGCAATATGGCATCAGGTACACTGTTGCACCTCCGGTTATTCTATCCTTCTATCTCGCTCAGTTCCAACCAGCGCATGGTCTTTTCATCAATCAAATCATTCAGTTCCGGCAATCGTTTGGATTTCTCCGTCAGTTCCTCCACTCCCAGCGTACCGCTGCAAAGGGCGGCTTCTATATCGGCCTTCTCCTGCTCCAGCCCGGCTATTTCTTGTTCCAGCTGCTCGAACTCTTTCTTTTCCTTGAAAGACATCTTCCGCTTGTCATTCAAGCGCACGCGAGCGGTCTTTTCCTCTTTTGGCTTTTCCGCCTCTTTCTCGCGCTGCTCTTTCGCCTCGCGCCAGTCACGATAATCGGAGTAGTTACCCGGAAAATCACGAATGTCTCCCTGTCCCTTGAATACCAGCAAGTGATCTACCACCTTGTCCATGAAATAGCGGTCGTGGCTTACTACGATTACACAACCCTTGAAGTTCTGCAAATATTCTTCCAAAACCTGAAGGGTGATGATATCGAGATCGTTGGTAGGCTCATCCAGCACCAGGAAGTTGGGATTACGCATCAGCACCGTACACAGGTACAGGCGGCGGCGTTCTCCCCACTCAGTTTATATACATAGCTATGCTGTGTTTCGGGGGTAAACAGAAAATGTTGCAGGAACTGGGATGCGGTCAGTTTCTTGCCATTTCCCAGCTCGATGACTTCGGCAATATCCTGCACCACGTCGATGACCTTCATTTGCTCTTCAAACTTCAGGCCGTCCTGAGAATAGTATCCGAAACGGACTGTCTCACCGATATCCAGTGTTCCACTGTCCGGCTTCTGTTCGCCCATCAATATTTTAATGAATGTGGACTTTCCCGTACCATTGTTTCCCACGATGCCCATCTTCTCATAACGGGCAAAGATATACGAGAAATCTTCCAGAATCTTCAAATCACCGAAACGCTTGTACAGATGATCTGCCTCAAAAATCTTGGAGCCGATGTAAGAGGCTTTCATATCCAGTTTCACATTGCCATCGTTGAAACGCTGCTTCGCCACTTTCTCCAGTTCGTAGAAAGCTTCTTCCCGATAACGCGCTTTATGTCCGCGTGCCTGAGGCATACGGCGCATCCACTCCAGCTCTGTGCGGTACAAGTTATTGGCACGGGCTATTTCGGCATTGGTCGCCTCGATACGCTCCTGCCTCTTTTCCAAGTAATAGCTGTAGTTCCCTTTATATGAATAGACCTGCTGATTGTCTATCTCGATAATTTCAGAGCAGACGCGGTCCAGGAAATAACGGTCGTGCGTCACCATGAGCAGACTGATGTTTCCCCGGCCGAGATACCCCTCCAGCCACTCCGTCATATCCAGATCAAGATGGTTGGTAGGCTCGTCCAAAATCAGGAAATCGGGTTCGGTTATCAGCACATTCGCCAAAGCCACCCGTTTCAACTGACCTCCGGAAAGATGTTTGATCTGCTGGCTGAAATCCCGGATTTTTAATTGAGAAAGGATTTGTTTCGCCTTCCGTTCATAATCCATGCCTTTTCGTGCTCCATCCGTGCCAACAGCTCTTCCAGTCCCGGATTGCCTTCGGTTTCCATGCAGCTTTCATATTCTTTGATGAGTTCCACCGTGCTGTTTCCGTGATAGAAACAGGCTTCGAGCACGGTCAGGTCTTCGGGATAATGTGGGTCTTGCTCCAAATAGCCCACCCGCAGATCACGACGAAAGACGATGCTTCCTTCATCATATCCCTCCTTACCGGCTATTATATTAAGTAAGGTAGTCTTGCCTGTACCGTTCTTTGCTATCAGACCGATGCGTTGTCCTTCGGCCACTCCAAATGAAATCTTCCGGAACAATACCAAGTCACCGAATGATTTGGTAAGCCCGTCTACTTGCATATATGGGGTCATTATTTGTCTATTTATTTAAATCATCCAACACTGCCTCCGCCTCTCGCTTAATTTTCCTGAATTCAGATTTCAAGTCGCAGGGGAGTCCCTTTTTAGCTTTTCCCCACACCCAGTGCGGCAGGGTCCAGCACCATATCCGAACACATAAACTGCAAGGCGGGATATTCTTTCTGTCCCTCAATGACAGTCACCCATTCCATACCTTCCATCTCATTCACCAGAATGGCTCCGAAGGCAATACCGAAATTCTCCCACGCCATACGCTGCTGGGTCTGGAAACGTCCGCTGTCCATTACTTGCTGTATACTGTCAATATCGCTCTCAGACGCAGTAAAATCCTTGGTGAGTTGCTTTTTAATCGTGGTAGAAGCCCACTCAAAGGCAGTGTTCACCTCCCCGATTTCCAAGACACGGATCGGAATGATCTCACGCGGGTGACTTACACCTTCTTTGCGGATCTGCAAAGACCGGATGATTTCTTCCGCCGGATGCTTGTCTCCTCCTTTGGACACGGTAAAAGAACATTCGAAAGAGAGATCCCCCTCTCCTGTCACCCAGATATGAGTGGTGTACCAGGCGCCTTCTTCCTGAAAAGTTTCCGCGCTGTAAGCACAATCCCACTTGCCCACTTTCACCAGGGCGGAAGAGGTATTTTCTTTCAATTCGTATGCGATGCACTGCGGACCATAGTCAACTGCTTCATCCTTATAAGCCGATATGCGGAAATTACCTGTCCACCGGTCAGGGTTATAGAATAAAAAACTCTCTTCTGTATCTTCAAACTCGTGCCAGCCCATCGGGTATTCCAATGAGAACCAGCCACCGGGAGAAATGTATTTCATAGTCTCTATCTTTTTAATTCATTACTAACGGAAACGATCGTCTTACTTTACCGGCAATATCTCAATCCAGTAATCATCAGGATCATTGATGAAATACAAGCCCATAGCGGTGTTCTCGAAGCAAACACATCCCATTTCCTTATGGAATTTACGAACTTCGTCATAATCACCTTCCACACGCAGACACAGATGGCTTTCGTTCTCACCCAACTCGTATGGCTGGGTATGATCACGCAACCAAGTCAGTTCCAACAAGAAATTGCTGTGGTCATCGGCCATATACACCAGCACGAAGGAACCGTCCGAAGCTTCCTTACGATGAGACTCATGCAAACCTAACGCTGTTTCATAAAACTTGATACTCTTGTCCAGATCAGTTACATTGATATTGAAATGATCAAATCTTCCTTTTACTTTCATATTGTGTTATTCTTTTGTTATTCAATCTCTATTTTTTGTCCGCGATGCGTCAATGACACAAAACGCACTCCATGCGCTTCGGCAAAGTCGCAGAAAGCATTTGCCTTGGCATACTCCGGTGTGAAATGCATGGGTACAAAGATATGAGTTTTTATCTTTGTTACAAACTGTCCGGCACCCCGCATGTATTCTTTTCCCAAACGGGGATCAACGGGAAACATGGCCACATCACTTCGGGAGTATAGGCGTAAAGATCATCCAGCTCATGCAGGAAATTCTTCTCGGCCCCCTTCCACTCCGCCTCGGTACTCTCATCCATCCAATGCCAGTTATTCAAATCACCGGCATGAAAAATCTTTTTTCCACCTGCCTGAAGCAAAAACGATACTCCTACATCCGTGGAACCGAAAGCACGCACGCTCAATGTTTCATCCTTATATTCCTCTCCTTTTTTCAGCCAGACGGCATCTTCTTTCTGCGCCCTGCGATGACGCAAAATGTCTTTCGAGAAAATATAGATGATATCCGGCCGCTGTTCACGCCATTGCAATACCTCTTTATTAAAATGATCCGGATGAAAATGACTGGCCAGCACATACAGTTTTCCGGGTCTCCGCAATAATTCGCTGTGTACGGTTCCTTCCGGCATTCCCGCCTCTTGATTGCTGAAAGTCCCATCCATCAACCGGTTCAAATCCGCCTGCGCCTGTCCATCCTCCGAATCACGGTAATAATCCATGATTACAGTAAAGCCATCGCCTGACAAGGCGAATCCGCTATGATATATATAAGTAAGTTCCATATCCATACAACAAATTTATTTACCGATAGGTTGCACCTGCGCACGGGTCTTTTTATCAATCTCCAGAAACATATAATTCACTTTACCCGAATGTATCAGGGAGTCATTCTCCCGATATTTCCTCGTAGCATATTCCTTTGATTTCTCGTAGGTCAGTTTCGACATCTGGTCTGGGATTTGCCCACCATGGTAGAATCCAGCTTCTCATCCGGAAAGAAATCATCCAGATTCACATCTCCTATCATCGTGGTTTCCAGAAAATTCATATTCTTGTGTGATTTGTCTGTGTAATAACCCACAAACATATGTCCCGGAATACGCACCAGAATAGGATTGATATTGATGGCTTTCATCAGTGAAGCCAGCAACACGCTGCCATCCACACAGTTTATCTGCGAGGATTCCAGCGCATCGTCCAAGGTACGGACGCGCTGTGTATAAACCACATTGGACGAAAGACTGGTATTGGTGGTGGAGCTATACTTAAAGTTCCGCTTTTGCAACACATTCCACAATGCATAGACCTGTTTGTCCACATTCTCCGACTGGTGTGCATTACCTTGATACCCAAGAAAACGATTGACGATACGTGTATCCAAAGCTTCACGCAATAATTTGTCAATCTGAGGATGCTCCTCGTTGACGTAGGCCGCAAAAAACTCTCCCGTATCGTGAAACTTCATTTTATCGTCCACGTATCCTAAAGGACACTCATTGATACTGCGCATTGAGATGGTTTTCAAACGCTGTGGAAGTTCTTTTTTATTCAATTCCGCCTTAACGGAGATGCTAACGGGCACTGCCTGATTATTATCACGCAAAGCCTGATAGTTCCATATAATATCCGGAAAAACCAGATATTCTTTCCCCGCCTTGGGTAAAATAAACTCGGATACAGACTGAGAGAAAAAAGGAGTCTCGGCCACTTCTATACGCAATTTGCTATTGGCATAACTGTTCTTCAGCCGGATGGCGATACACGACTTAGGATTTCCGATATAATCGGAATCGGCAGGTACGATTAAACTGGCATCTGTGGTTGCGGTAGAAAGAATGGTTGCAGGGAAAATATTACCACCCAGCTGTCGGTAATCTCGAACCCGGATTTAAAAGGCTCATACCGATAAATAAAGACTGAAAATGCCATTACCAGTATAGCAGATAATATTAATGTGGACCATTGCCACTTGTTCAGTTGTTTCATATTCCACTTTTCTACGCTATCTGTTAATCAGTTGTTTTTATGATTCCCCATCCACCATCATTCACTATAGACTACACTGATTGACACAGGTTCCATACCAAGCGATTGCTTTTCAATAGAAACAATCTGCATCAATCCGTGCAATCGGTGACGAAAAGCTCATTATCTCACTGCGATGCTCTCTATCTCCACAAGCGCTCCTTTCGGCAAAGCCTTAACAGCTACAGCAGAACGGGCAGGGAAATCTCCTTCGAAATACTTGGCATAAACAGCGTTCATTTCAGCAAACAAAGACATATCTGCCAAAAATACGGTTGTTTTTACGATATTAGCAGTAGTCAGACCAGCTTCTGCCAATACATTCTTGATATTCTCAAAAACCTGAATAGTCTGTTCAGTCACTCCTCCCGGAACAAATTCACCGGTAGCAGGATCAACAGGAATCTGACCTGACAAGAATACCATACCATTCACTTCAACAGCTTGACTGTAAGGACCTATAGCAGCAGGAGCCTTTTCCGTAAAAATCACTTTTTTTCATCTTTTTTCTATTTATAATTAAGTAAAAATCAAATTTGACGGGCTAAATTAGTATTTTTTTCGCTATTTCATGCAGACTCTGCTGAACAATCTGATCTATTTTTACGTTCATTTAACATCAGGGTTTTCACAGACAGAAAGGATGTTTCCAAACGTCGTTTTTTTATTAATTTCATTAAATTCGGCAAAAAATCTTCTGTAATATGCATGAGATTAAAAAAAAATATCTACTTTTGTCCTCGGTAAATACGTCAGTTCCTATCCGGGAAAGTCTGTTTACTTCCTGATAACAATCAAAACAACATCAATCCCATAATCGTAATTATGAGTGCATTTCCCCCTTCTAACACATTTTCGTGTAGATTGCGCTCCTTAATTATACCATTAAAAGATTATAAAGAAATATATTACTAATAACTATACTCTATGTATAACATTATTCAATTAAACGACAAAGACTTGTCGGAATTACAATCGATTGCCAAAGAGTTGGGTATCAAGAAAACAGACTCTCTAAAAAAAGAAGATCTGGTTTATAAAATTCTGGACGAGCAAGCCATAGTCGGAGCAACCCAAAAAGTAGCGGCAGAAAAAGCCAATGAAAGTCAACCCCGTAAAAGATCACGTATCAACGTTAAAAAAGACGGTGACAAGGTCTATACTGCAACCAAGGACAAGGCACAGAAGCTGGAAGCCAATACCCCGCAACCTGCCGCCACAGCTGCCGAAACAGTAAAAGAAACTGCTCCTGTAGCGGTAACACCACAAACAGAAACCGTGGCCGAAACAAGCACGGAAGAAAAAACACCTAAAAAAAGAGGACGCAAACCGGGTAGTAAGAAAGTAACAGCCAAGACAGAAGAACAACCTGCAACGGAAACGAAAGAAACCGCAAAAGAGGAAGTGAAAGCTGAAGCACCGGCGAAACCGACACCCAAAAAAGCAAAAAAAGAAGAAACACCGGCTATTCCCGAAGAAAAAGAAGTGATTCTTCCCGAACTGGAATTCGGCAGTGAAACCGATGATTTATTCCTATCGAGGATCTTCCTTCAGAAAAATAGAACTTCCTACTGAGTTGTTCGGCAAATTTGAGGCTACCAAAGTAGAAACACCGGCTCCGGTACAGACACCTGCCCCAAATTCCAACCACAGCCAGCAGCGCGATCAAATCAGAAGTATAACAATCCGCGCAACAACAATTACAACAATCCTCGTCAGGCAAACAATAATAACAATACGACGGCTGAGGGAGAAGCGTCTGCCAGCATTCCTCAACAACCGGAACGCAAACAGGTGGAAAAGCCTTACGAATTTGAAGGTATCCTGACCGGTACCGGGGTATTGGAAATCATGCCCGACGGATACGGCTTCCTCCGTTCATCCGATTACAACTATCTTTCCTCACCCGATGATATTTACGTTTCACAATCGCAAATAAAACTGTTCGGTTTGAAGACCGGTGATGTAGTGGAAGCTCTATCCGTCCGCCCAAAGAAGGAGAAAAATATTTCCCGTTGGTAAAGGTGGAAAAGATAAACGGTCTGGATCCCGGATTGGTACGTGACCGCGTTCCGTTTGATCACCTGACCCCGCTGTTCCCCGATGAAAAGTTCAAACTTTGCAAAGGGGGATATAGTGATAACCTTTCAGCCGTGTGGTAGATATGTTCTCACCTATCGGTAAAGGACAGCGTGCTTTGATTGTGGCGCAGCCCAAAACCGGTAAGACGATCCTGATGAAAGACATCGCTAACGCAATAGCAGCCAACCATCCGGAAACGTACATGATCATGCTGCTTATTGACGAACGTCCCGAAGAAGTGACAGATATGGCGCGCAGCGTAAATGCCGAAGTGATCGCTTCTACATTTGACGAACCGGCAGAACGTCACGTAAAGATTGCAGGTATCGTACTGGAAAAAGCGAAACGCATGGTAGAATGTGGTCACGATGTGGTAATCTTCCTCGACTCTATCACCCGACTGGCACGTGCATACAATACGGTTTCTCCTGCTTCCGGCAAGGTATTATCCGGTGGTGTGGATGCAAATGCCCTGCATAAGCCCAAACGTTTCTTCGGTGCTGCCCGTAACATTGAAAACGGTGGCTCGCTGACCATTATCGCAACCGCACTGATTGACACCGGTTCCAAGATGGATGAAGTAATCTTCGAAGAATTCAAAGGTACAGGTAACATGGAACTCCAGCTGGACCGCAACTTGAGCAACAAACGTATCTTCCCGGCAGTAAACATCGTGGCATCAAGCACCCGCCGCGACGACTTGCTGCTCGACAAGACTACTTTGGACCGTATGTGGATTCTCCGCAAATATCTGGCAGATATGAATCCTATCGAAGCAATGGATTTTGTAAAAAGCCGTTTGGAAAATACCAAAGACAACGAAGAATTCCTGATGAGCATGAACTCATAAAAAATAAATCTCTTTTATTAAATGATGCAGCTGTACCTTTTCATTAAGGTATGGCCTG
>ENA-OQDW01000546-OQDW01000546.1-human-gut-metagenome-genome-assembly--contig:-NODE-546-length-15310-cov-4.623395_pt1 | contig 15310 bp, 16 predicted proteins | sample MGYA00242784_ERZ504613 | MGnify/ENA primary metagenome ERZ504613 (study PRJEB26092, sample SAMD00036330) | human gut metagenome | host: Homo sapiens | study: EMG produced TPA metagenomics assembly of... | reverse complement strand
GGCCTGGCACCACGCGGACTCGCCAATAAGAAAGTCGTTCGTCCCCTTTATGACCGGACGCCCGCCGGCAAACGCGCGCACCACACGGCGCGTGTCCAGATCGGGCACCAGCTTGCGCGCACCGCTCAGCAGCGCGTTGACATCGGCAGCGTAGGTCTGCGTGTCGCGGGCTCGCGCACGGCAGCGGTCGCGGTGATCACGGTGTTACCATGTACGGTGCCCGTGACGATAACGCCCTTGGAAACTGGCGTGGGAACGGGGTAGAGCGGCATGAGCGCGCGCGGCTCCTTGTCCAGCACTACGATGTTGCCCTGGCGCCAGACCATCTGGAACTCCTCGGCGCCCGCCATGTGCGAGATATCCGCGGCACCGTTGCCCGCGGCGTTGATCAAGTAACGGCAGCGCACATTGCCGGCGGCGTTGCCAGTGTAAAGCGTGCAGCCCCGTCGGTTGCCTCGCTGCCTGTAACCTCAATCGCCTTCACCGGCGCGGAGCGCATAAACGTCACGCCGTTGGCGACCGCGTTCTCCAGCGCGGCGATGGCCACTTCAAACGGGTCGACGTAACCGGTCGAAGGGCACCACAACGCGCATGTTGCGTCGGCGCTGGCACGCGGTTCCAGCTCGCGGATACGTTCGGGGCCGATAATCGACAGCTCGGACACGTCGTTGGCCAGGCCATTCTGGCGCAGCTTCTCCAGGTGTGCGCGGTCTTCGTCGTTAAACCCCAGCACCATCGACGGTGCGGCGGAACAAAAATCCCAGCTCCTGGGCCACGTGCCATATAGCTCGCAGCCGCGGGCGTGACCTGCGCCTTTACGGTTCCCGGAGCCGGATCGTAGCCGGCGTGAACCAGGCCGCCGTTGGCCTTCGAGGCGCCCAGCGCAATGTCGTTGGCCGCCTCGACCACGCATATGGACAGGTCATAGCGCGCGAGCTGCCGCGCGATGGCGCACCCGGTGATGCCGGCGCCCACAATCGCGATATCAAACGTTTCTGCACGGTGCCTCCCAGATGAGTTGACAGGCTGTCAATAAGACTATCCTACGGCCTGCACATCCCCAGTGCGGCGGCAATGCGGCGAACAGCCCCGCAACACCCGCCAACGGCAGGCGAGGGGAGACTCGGCAACGTCGACAACCTCGTCTGCCAACAACTACGGCAACCGTTCGTCTCGATCTGTAACAGTTGGACGAGGATTTGGGTTCCAGTTGTTACAGTTTGAGACATTCGGTTTGGACGGTTTTCTTTGTCTTAATCTGCAACAGTTAGCTGAGGATTTGGGTTCTAGATGTTACAGATTTAGATGAACCTATCAGTCGGTTTCGAATGTCTAAATCTGTAACGGTTAGACCTGTTTTTGCCGAGTTGTTGTTACAGATTGAGATATTTTAACGGGGGGCTCACCGTTCGTCTTGATCTGTAACAGTAAGAGGGGGTTTGGGGCCCAAGATGTTATATATCGAGATTTAAGTCGGGGAGAGAACGGTTTGCCTCGATCTGTAACATCTAGACCCGGATTCCACTCCCGCCTGTTACAGATTGAGATGTTTGTGTCCGCGCCAGCCCCGTACCCAGCCGTAGTCCCATATAAACAAACCCCGTGGTAAACTTGACCGGACTGTTAATATCCCGAAAGGTACCCGTAATGTCCAAGTACATCTCCGAGCTCATGTCGCCGCAGCTTATGGGCGTCGTCTATGCCTTCGTTGGCTTTATCATCGCCCTGTATGTGCTGTCGGTCGTCTATGTGTTCATCGACGCTCGTCGCCGCGGCGCCAGCGCCTACGTGGCGTGGGGCATTATCGCCTCATCCCGTTTGTGGGTCTCATCGCCTACCTGGTCCTGCGCCCGCACTCCTATGCGTCCGACCGCGAGGAGCAGGAGCTGGACATGGCCCTGCGCGAGCGCCAGCTTGCCCAGTACGGCACCTGCCCGCAGTGCGGCGCGCCCATCGAGAAAGACTTCGTCGTCTGCCCCGTGTGCGACACCCAGGTTCGCAACGTGTGCCCCAGCTGTCATCGCCCGCTCGATGCGCACTGGAAGGTCTGTCCCTACTGCCGAACTCGCATCCAGTAACGCATCCATCGCCGGGCCGGCCGCAAGCCACGGGCACGCCGCAAGCCACGCGCGCCCCGCAGTCTCGCCCCACACGATGAAGCATGCGTAGAAAATCGCCCGCCGTGCCATTAAGGTGCGGCGGGCGCTTGTATACCAAGGCAACCTGCCTATAATGATGCAAGTCAAAAACGCCGAGCGCATCGCACGCACTTGCATCAGGCATCCGAGAGGAGAAAACATACCCATGAAGGCACTCTACAATGACGGTTCGGTGGCCGAGCTCCCGCAGGACGAGGTCACGCACGTCATCCGCCACTCTGCCGCGCACATCATGGCGCAGGCCATCAAGCGCCTGTACCCCGAGGCCGACTTTGCCTACGGCCCCGCGACCGACAACGGCTTCTACTACGACGTCGACCTGCCCGAGGGCGTCAAGATCAGCGAGGACGACTTCCCCGCGATCGAGGCCGAGATGAAGAAGATCGTCAAGGAGAACCTCAAGTTCTCCGTGTACGAGAAGCCCCGCGCCGAGGCCATCGCCCTTATGGAGGAGCGCGGCGAGAAGTACAAGGTCGAGCACATCGGCGACCTGGACGACGACGCCCGCATCACCTTCTACCAGCAGGGCGACTACATCGACATGTGCGTCGGCCCCCACATCTGCTACACCAAGGCCCTAAAGGCCTTTAAGCTCACCGGCGTCTCGGGCGCTACTGGAAGGGCGACAAGGACAACAAGATGCTCACCCGCATCAACGGCGTCGCCTTTGCCACTAAGGAAGAGCTCGACGAGCACATGCACATGCTGGAGGAGGCCAAAAAGCGCGACCACCGCAAGATCGGCCGCGAGATGGACCTCTTTATGATGCGCGACGAGGCCCCCGGCTTTCCGTTCTTCCTGCCCAACGGCATGATCCTTAAGAACACGCTGCTGGACTACTGGCGCGAGATCCACCACAAGGCCGGCTACGTGGAGATCTCCACGCCGCTTATCATGAACAAGCAGCTGTGGAAGACCTCGGGCCACTGGGACCACTACAAGGACAACATGTACTCCACTGTCATCGACGACGAAGAGTACTGCATTAAGCCCATGAACTGCCCGGGCGGCGTGCTGGTGTACGCCTCCAAGCCGCACTCCTACCGCGAGCTGCCATCCGCGCCGGCGAGATTGGCTGGTGCACCGCCACGAGCTGCGCGGCGCCCTGCACGGTCTGTTCCGCGTGCGTTGCTTTAACCAGGACGACGCTCACCTGTTTGTGCGTCCCGACCAGCTGACCGACGAGATCGTGGGCGTTGTCAACCTCATCGACTCCGTGTACCAGAAGTTTGGCTTTAAGTACCACGTTGAGCTTTCCACCCGCCCCGAGGACTCCATGGGGTCGGACGAGGACTGGGCACGCGCCGAGGAGGGCCTGCGCACCGCTCTGGAGAAGCTGGGCATGGACTACGAGGTCAACGAGGGCGACGGCGCCTTCTACGGCCCCAAGATCGACTTCCACCTGGAGGACTCGCTCGGACGTACCTGGCAGTGCGGTACTGTTCAGCTCGACTTCCAGATGCCGCTCAACTTTGATCTTGAGTACGTGGACGCCGACGGCACCAAGAAGCGCCCCATCATGCTGCACCGCGTGTGCTTTGGCTCCATCGAGCGCTTCATCGGCATTCTGATTGAGCACTTTGCGGGCAAGTTCCCCACCTGGCTGGCTCCCGTGCAGGTCAAGGCGCTTCCGGTTTCTGAGAAGAGCCGCGACTACGCTCACGAGGTGTGCGCCAAGCTGGAGGAGGCCGGCATTCGCGTGGTCTGCGACGACCGCGACGAGAAGATCGGCTACAAGATCCGCGAGGCCCGCAGCATCGACCGCGTGCCTACATGCTCATCCTGGGCGAGAAGGAGGTCGAGGCCGGCAACATCTCCGTTCGCGATCGCTCCAACGAGACCGTTCAGATGACCGTTGATGAGTTTGTTGCCAAGGTTCTCGAGGAGATCAAGACTCGCGCCTAAGGCAAGCTTCACAACAATTAACAAAGGCGACCGTCCACAAAGGGCGGTCGCCTTTTTTCTTACCAAAATAAGAAAAGCCGCTGGTTGAGCGGCTTTTTTTGTTGCACAAAAAGGTACAGGTTTTTGTAGAGGGGTATGGAGATGTATCTACCGGCAGGATATTTTGCGTAATCTGGGCAATCGTTGATTAATTGCTCGTATAATTGCCTATGTCGAAAGATACAAAAACCTGTACTTTTGCGACTGCGCCTAGCTGCGAGCGAGAAGCCTGTTCTAAACGCCCTTGCATTTGCGTGTATCGCAAAGCAAGAGAAGGGGGCGAGAACATGGAACAGACGGCACGGCGCCAAGAGCAGCTGCCGGGCGCATTTAACGGCGTCACCACCAGTAGCAGCATGGCGGCGTTCGCTGGTATCTGGTCCACACCCCCAATGGAAAAGAGCGCGAGACCTGCGAAAAGGTCCGTTGCATTATCCCGCACAACCTGTTGCAGGACGCTTTTGTGATGCAAAAGGAGTTCTGGTTTAAGCGGGATGGCGCCTGGTCGCTCCAAACCAAACCTATGTACAAGGAATATTTCTTCGTTGCCACGCACGATGCCGCAGCGCTCGATAGGGCCCTGGCCCAGTTGAGCTTTGGCTGCCGCATCGCCGGCAGTAGGGAGCGGGCGTACATGCCCATGCCGGACGATGCACAAGACTGGTACCGCAGCGTACTGGACGATGACGGCGTGGTGCGTAACAGCGTTGCCCGCATAGAAGACGGCGTGTTGCACATAGAGCAGGGTCCCTTGGTGGGGCAAGAGGCCCGTGTAAAGAAGATCGACCGTCATAAACGCTGGTGCCTGGTAGACGTGGGCGAGGGTGACTCCACATTTAGGGAGCTGCTACCGCTTGACGTTCCCAGCAAAACGTAAGGGAGACGTTGCGCCGGCAAATTACTTGATTTTGGATTCATAGATGGGGGGGGGTTCCTGGGGACAGGAACGTAAGTTTGACTGTGGCTGCTAAAGAAGTAACAGAGAGCTGTGTATCTGTGGAGGATGCACTGGCTATTAAAGAGATTAAACCGAGCGGTACGCTTGGCTACCGCTTATTTAAGAGGCTGTTTGACCTTGTATTCAGTCTTTTGATGAGTGTATTGCTGCTTATCCCCATCGCCATCGTGTGCGCGCTCATTTGCCTTGAGTCGCCTGGCAACCCTATGTATACGCAAGAGCGCGTTGGCAAGGGCGGAAAAACAATCAAGATTTTAAAGCTTCGTAGCATGGTTGCCGATGCGGGTGATGTGCAGAAGTATTTAAGTCCTGAGCAGCTACATCAGTGGGAAGTCGAACGCAAAGTCAACGATGATCCCCGCATTACCAAGATTGGTCAATTCATTCGTAAATGCTCCATCGATGAGATGCCTCAGTTTCTCAATGTGCTGAACGGCGATCTTTCAGTCATTGGTCCCCGTCCCATTACAAGGGATGAGCTTGAACAGCATTTTTCGGATGAAGAAAAGGCTGAGCTGCTCTCAGTTCAGCCTGGAATTACTGGACTTTGGCAAGCGACTGATCGTAATGAAGCGACCTTTGAGAGTGGTCTGAGGCAAAAGATAGAACTTCGCTACGTTCAGAACCGCTGCTTCCGCATGGATTTGAAGTGCTTTACCGGCACCTTCGGTGCCATGTTCGGCAAGAAGAGAACGGGGCGATAGATGCAGACAAACCTTACTTCTTCTTATAGTGTGTTGATGAGCATTTACAAAAAAGAAAATCCTGCCTATTTAATTCAGGCTTTAGACAGCGTGCTGAATCAAACGGTTTCTCCTGCTGAGATCGTCATGGTCAAGGATGGTCCGCTTACGCATGAGCTTGAAGATGTGCTCCAAGATTATGACTCCCTGCATCCTGGACTGTTCAATTTTGTTTCGTATGAAAAAAACCATGGACTTGGGTATGCATTGCGCCAAGGCATGCTTGCTTGCTCTAACGAAATTGTTGCACGCATGGACACTGATGATATAGCTCGTCCGGATCGTATGGAGAAACAGCTTGCCGCTATTGATGGCGGGCTCGATATGGTCGGAAGCGATGTTATCGAATTCGTCACGTCTCCCAATGAACCTGTTGCGGCCACGGACCTTCCCAAGGGCATCGATGCTATACGTTCTTATTCCAAAAGGCGAAATCCCTTCCGTCATCCTCCCATGACGTTTAAAAAGTCGAAAGTTATGGAGGCTGGTAACTACAGTTCCGACTTTCTCTACTTTGAGGATTGGGATCTTTTTAACAGGATGCTCGCATGTGGCTGCAAGGCGGATAACCTGAAGGAACCGCTTGTTGCGATGCGCGTTAGTGAGGATTTCTATGCTCGTAGGGGCGGCTCGCAGTATCTTAAGTACGCTAAAGCATTTAAGCAGGCTCAAGTTGAGCGTGGCTATTTCACAAAACGTGATTATATCTGTTCTTATTTGCCGCATGCCGCTGTCTGTCTGATGCCAAATTCCGTTAGAGCGTTGATATATCGTCATTATCTCAGGAGGTCCTAGATATATGGCTTCTGATATTGATAAGCCTCTGGTTAGTGTCATTGTCCCCGTGTACAACGTGGGTATGTTCGCGCTTCCTTGCGTAAACTCATTGCTTGATCAGACTTATTCGAATATCGAATATATTATCGTAGATGATGGATGTACTGATAATACTATCGACCTTATTGAAGATGCCGTTGGGTCAGACACGCGATTTAAGATTTTGCATAAGGAGAACGGCGGTCTTTCTTCTGCGCGTAACTTTGGTACTCAAAGGTGCCACGGTGATTATGTCATGTATGTTGATGGGGACGATTTGATCGATTCGCGAACTGTTGAGTTGATGGTCGAAGCGGCTGACAAGTATCAAGTTCCGCTCGTTATCGCTCCTTTGCGAAGACGCCTGTCCTTGATAACTATAAGATAGGTCAGAATGTAGAATTCCATGTTGAATCTGGAATTGAGCATTTTCGAAAACTTCTTTTATTAACCGGTGAGAGTGGTTCTGCTTGCGGAAAGCTCTTTGAACGATCTCTTATTAGCGACCTTGTCTTTCCTGAGGGGCAGCTCTTCGAAGACATGGGTGTAATTGCTAACATTTGTTCCAAAGTTCAAAAGGTTGCATTCTCTGATGCGTGCTTCTATGCATACGTGACGAGACCTGGCTCCATTACGACGCTCAAGAACCAGGGTTCCAAGCATGCTAAAGACATGGACAGGGCTATTGAGACCGTTCGACAATTTGCCGAGCCTGAATTTCAGGGCGAGTTTGAGTGCTTCCAGTCATTCTGTACGCTCCGCGTTGCAATGAGGGTTGATCCGGACGGATTTGATGATAAGGCTGAGGCCCAGAATTATTTGAGGAATGCTCGAGGGCTTGCTTGGAGGGCATCGAAGAACCCATATGCTTGTTCAAAATGGAGACTGCGTTGTGCTCTCTTTTCTATCTCTCCTAGGGTTCATAACGCTTTCTATGCGTTATATGCTGCAATTTCTGGTAAGGCAATCGGGTAACTCCTATAATCAAAGGTTGATAAGATGATTTTTTCGACTAGCGCGCATTTGTTTAACGTTACTGAATGCCACGGCGGCTTTTTGTATAACATTTACTTTCAAGATGGTTTTAACTGTTATGTTGGTGTTTTCGACACGGTTTCAACCGGAGGAAAATCAACAGTTTACAAACGATATACAAAGCAGGTGTAGAGATGCCAATCTACTTCATTGCCTTTGTGTCCCATATTGTATTGCTATATTTTTCGGTAAAGATAACTAATAAGCACGTCAGTTTTCTTCTTGCGGTTATTTCGGTTCTCCCCCTTTGCTTGGTGGCGGGGTTGCGTGATGCATCTGTCGGTACCGATACCTCGGCATATCCCTCAGGTGTTTTTATGCCTCGCAGTATTATTCGCTCACAGGTGCTATGGGTGCTTGCTCAGATCAAGAGCCGCTATTCGTGATTCTCTTCTGGATTCTGGGAAGACTGACTGGTGATTTCCACGCTGTTCTTTTTCTTTGTGAAGCCATCGTTCTCCTTCCCTATATTTTAGTTGTTAGAAAGTTGTATCCTCGCGGGTATCCTATCGTAGGTTTCTTTCTTTGTTTCGTTGTGTTTGGTTATACGTTAAACATAATTAGGCAATGTATTGCTACTAGTATGCTCGTCATGATGGTCTATGAGCTGTTCCGCGAGAAACGCGGCCCCGCTATTGTTTTTTTGTTTCTTGCAGTTGGCTTTCACAAGATGTCTATCATGGGACTTTTTATTTGGATTATTTATATTTCATGCTTCAACCGCGGGCGCGAACGTTCGTATAAGACCGTTGCACTTCTTGCATGCGTTGGCGTTATCATTTTTACTATTTGTGTGATTATGATTGGCCCGGATGTAATGGAGCTCGTATCTCTATTTACGTCGTCATATAGCTTTCAGATCAAACACGCTGGAATGGGCTCATTTAATACCACAATGCTTATTTATTTTCTATTTTGCTTGCTATATGGATGTTAGGCAGCAAGGGTTTGATCACGAGCTTCGATCGATGGACGCTTAATTTCTATACGAGCAGCGGCATAATTTCTTCCCTATTCGCTCAACTTGCGAGCATCAGTCCTGAGCTAATTCGACTGAGTTTCCCTTTTCTTTTCATTTCAGGTTTTGTTTACCCCTTTTTGTCTGAAAACCTTGGCAGAGAGCGGTTTCTAACTGGGGCACTGGGTGTTTTATTTTTCGTGTTTTATTTTGTCATTACGTTTGTATATGGCGGCAGTTGCGATCTTTTTCCGTATTCGTCGGCACTATTAGGAGTTATTTATGCATGACGAAACGCCTGACATCAGTATTGTTGTACCGGTATATAACACCGAGCGTTTTCTCCCCGCTTGTCTGGAATCTATTGATATTCAAGGAACCGGCTCTTTTGAGGTGATTCTTGTGGATGATGGTTCCACCGATGGATCTCCTGAGATCTGCGATGCTTATTGCAACAAGCGCGAGAGAGCTTTCGTTATTCACAAGGACAACGAAGGTCTTCTCGCTGCACGACGAGACGGTCTTCGCGAGGCAAGTGGGCGTTATATTCTTTCGCTCGACTCCGATGACGCTCTTCTTGAAGGTTGCATTAAAAAGGTATGCGATGTAATTGCCTCGACTGGTGCTGATATCATTTCATTTGATTTCACTATGGGATTGATGCCTATAAAACCCTCGTTAAAAGTTGATATCTGTTCTGGTATGCATACGGGTGAATCATTTAATGCTGTTAAAAGCCTGTTGTGCGGATGCGATTTCAATAGTGTTTGGAATAAGGTCATTCGGAGAGATTTATTTGCCAGTGACGAGTGGTACTCGAAACGAGTTGGCCTTATGCACGGTGAGGATCTTTGCCAACTTCTTCCTGTTTTCGATATTGCAAAGAGTTTATTTCACATTGACGAACCGCTTTACTACTATCGTCAGCATGACGCTAATAGTACGAAGCAGTTTAAAGAAGATCAGATAACTGATTGGAGCTTTGTAAGCGACGAATTGATTCGCTATGCGAGTGAATGGTCGAGCGATTCAGTCAAAAATGCCAATAGGGGTATCTGTCGACACTATTGTGATCTTGATGAAGTTCTTTGGCATTGTGAAGTGGATAAAGAGGTGAAAAGACAATTTGATAAAACAATTAAAAGCGAGTATCAGAGGCGAATCAGCAATTGTCCGGACTATATTCATAGTCTTGTTTTGTCAAATTGCAGTATCGTTTCTTTTGCTGCTCGGCACATACTAAGCAGCTTTAAATACCTCCGTCGTCTCTTTCTATAATGCAGGTCATTATTGCTTTTTACTAATATCTTTAGATGGAGCATTATTATGCTTGACCAAGCCTGTCCTTAGCTTTCGACTAAGAGCGAGCATTTACGATTGAACCGACATAGAGGACTTGGTTCTGTCGTGCAGTGTATTCATTCCTAGGGCTTTAGTTATTTCGGTTGATGCTTAGAAGCTGGTCTTTGCACTTTTTTCAAAGAAGATCTCCAACGTCCCCATGTTCTGGGTGAGGCCATAGACGCTTACGTTTGTGATTTATTGTTTGTAGCCTATTCCTCTATGGGGTGCTGTCTGCGATTGGTCTTGTTGATTGCATGATAGGGCATCATGACTAAAATGTCCGAATCGATGGAAACGCATCTTTATTCGACTTTAAAGATGGGAGGAGTCAATTGTTGCAGATTCTTAATTCAATTAAGAAAGTCATAAAACTTTTACTTTCAAGCCCTATTTATGATGGTTTACTCAGGTTAAGTCGTCGTTCCGATGCTATAACCTATGCGTCTAAGGCGAAGCTGAGTATGGTTTCCCAGAGACCGTCCAATATGTTCATGCCGATTGTTTTTAAGGAAAGCGTATCTTACGACATTTCTATTATTGTGCCTGTGTATAACGTTGAGAAATACCTCAAACCCTGTCTAGGCTCCATTGTGACTCAGGAGTTTTCTGGCAAGTTTGAGGTTATTATTGTCGATGATGGGTCTAAAGACGATTCTGGTGCTATAGCCGATTCGTATGGATTAATGCCCAATGTTCTTGTAATTCACCAGGTAAACGGCGGTCTTTCCGCAGCGCGCAATGCGGGTCTTAGGGTTTCTCGCGGTAAGTACATCATGTTCGTGGATTCTGATGACATGATCGGGCCAGGGTATCTTGAGGCTATGTGGAGCAGGCTCGTTCAAACATCTGCGGATTTCGTTACATCGACTTTTAGATATATGTCTGATGATGGTTTGATTGGCGAGATAGAGAACGATAGAGCTAGTTGGATGGTGCCGTGGGGCAGACTATATCGTCGTGAAGTCTGGAATCGACTAGGTTTTCCCGTAGGCGCATGGTATGAAGATCTGATTCATCCGTTATGGATTGATTCTTTCTTCAAGGATGAGCCTTGTTATGATTTGAGCGGCTATTATTACCGAATCCGTCCTGGATCCATTATGCAGTCTACCCCTACTAATGTTAAGGGCCTTGATTCGTATTGGGTTCTCGATGAATTGATTTCTTATCGTTCGGAGCTTGGAATTTCTTACTCTCAGGAAGACTTCGATCGTATTCTTCCTCTGTTCGGGCCGCTTTTGCTTGGGAGAACCGTTACCTTGGACAACAGCGCGCGTAAAACAATGTTTGCTTGTTGTTGCGACACGTTTAATTCAATTGATGATTTTAAGACGAAGAACACATCGTTAAACGGCAGATGGAGGGATATCGAGAGATCTCTTCGTTCTTCGGATTATAACCGTTATCTTCTCGCTTCTCTTGCCCTTGCGGCGCAGGGGGGTTCTGGGCTTAGTGTTTCAGATGCAATTAATATTTGGGTGAACAGGAACAGATAAATAATGAAAATCGGAACGATTACTTTTCACGGCGCATTGAACTTCGGGTCTGCGCTTCAGTCTCATGCGCTTCAAGTGGTTTTGGAAAATATGGGACATGAAGTGCAAATTATCGACTACCGTTCTCACGATTATGAACAGTATAAGCTGCTTCAGCTCCGGCATCCAAAGGCAACGCTGCGAACATTGCGCTGTTTAAATAGGTATTTGTCAAGAAAGACTGCATTCGAGGATTTTTCAAATAAATATTTCGTCATGACGAAGAAGTCTTATCGCTGGCAAAATGAAGAGGAGATGTGCGAGCTTGCGGATCAGTTTGATTGCTTTATTTGTGGTAGCGATCAAATATGGAATCTCGATTGTACACAAGGTGTTGTTGGCCCCTATTTCCTTTCATTCGCTGGAGATAGACGTCGAGTCGCTTACGCTCCCAGTCTTGCGCACACTAACTTTAGACCTGAGAATTTTGATGAACAGCTTGTATCCGAGTTGCTCTCAAGGTTTGATTTCCTGTCTGTTCGCGAGGAGGAGACGGTTCCGTTATTTCAGACCCTTGTCGATGCGCCTATAGATGTTGTCTTAGATCCCACACTTTTGTTGGATTCTAACGACTACGCAGATATGGCATCTAAAGATGTTTTGCAGGGTGAATATATATTTATGTATCTACTACGCGAGTGCCCCGAACTTATTGAGAGCACCGTCGCGATGACGGAAGCAACGGGCATGAAGGTTGCTTACATATCTGATAAAAACCTAGATATCCCAAATTCTATTAACCTGTTTGGTGTTGGCCCTGAGGAGTTCGTCTCGCTTATTGCGCACGCAAGCCTTATTCTTACCAATTCCTTTCATGCAACTGTATTCTCAGTTCTCTTTCATAGGCCCTTCCGCGTATATGCGACTGATAAGTCTGGTGCGCGTATGCGCGACTTGCTGAGTAATATCGGGCTGTCTGACCGTTGCGTCGATGTTATGTGCGCCGACGATATTGCCCCTTGTGAGTGGAGTGACGTGGACTCTCGCCTGGATTCTCTGCGGGAGCATTCCTGCGCTTATCTTAGAAAGGCGCTTTCGTAATGGGGGAGACGCGTCGACTTATTAAGAACACTGGCATTATTGCGGTGGGCGGAATGGCAACCAAGCTTGTTTCGTTTCTTCTGCTGCCGCTCTATACCTCAGTTCTTTCCACTGGCGACTATGGTACCGTCGACTACATCAACACTATCGCCCTGTTCTGCGTTCCTGCTGTCTCCCTACTTATGGATGAAGCACTGTTTCGGTTCCTCATCGATTGTCGCACCGATGGTGATCGGTCTAAGGCCGTGACCGCGTCTTGCGCTGTTCTTCTTGCTGGCTGCGCGTGCTTTGCGGTCTTGGCGATTCTGGTCTGGTTGCTATTTATGCCAGAAAATCTTGGCTGGGTCGTGGGCCTTGTTGTCGCTGGCGCGCTTCTGCAGATGGCTTCTGCGGTCCTACGTGGTTTCGGGGATACCGTGGGTTACTCCGTCATGAATTTCACTGCGAGCGCTCTTACCATCGTGCTAAACGTTTTGTTTATCGCTGTTCTGCGTTGGGGCGTTGTGGGCATGCTTTCCGCCACGGTTATTGCGCAGGGCGGTGTTGCCCTCGTGTTCATGGTCATGCGGAAGCTCTGGCGCTATATCGATCCGTCGGCTTTCTCCATTTCCTATGCTCGAGAGCTCCTGCGGTATTCCTTTCCGCTCATTCCCAACAAGGTTTCCTGGACTATTAACAACCTGCTAGACAGGCTAATTATCATGAATACGCTCGGTGCTTCTGCCGCCGGCGTGTACGCCGTCTCTTACAAGTTCCCCGGTGTCATGGACCAGGTGTATGGCTTCTTCTATCAATCTTGGAAGGAGAGCTCGGCGCGCGTCCTCAACTCCGATGAGGACGAGTCGACTTTCTATAACTCTGTGTATCGTGCGCTAAGGCGTTTCATGATGAGCGTCGTTCTGCTTATGTCTGCGCTTATGCCCCTCGTGTACGGCATCCTGATTAAGGGTTCATTCGGTGAGGGCCTGCTGTATGTGCCGATATTGCTCCTGGCGACGTACTTCAGCAACATCTCCGGCTTTTACGGTGGCATCTTTACCGCACATAAGGAAACCGGAATTATGGGTACTACCACTGCGGTGTCTGCGGCCCTTTGCGCCGTTCTGTGTGTTGTGTTGATTCCGCACTTCGGTCTTTATGGTGCATCTGTTGCAACGCTCTTGGCGATGATCGTCGTGAATGAGTACCGCAGGATTAAGGTCGCTAAGTTTACGAAGCTTGTCGAAGACCGGGTTGAGCAGGTTTTAACTTTAGTTTCAATTGTCGGCGTATTCGTTTTCTATTATCTGTCCGCTTACGGTGCGGGCATCTTAAGCTCGATCGCCTGCCTGGCAATTGCGCTGGTTTTTTCCGTTTATATGAATGCCGATATCCTGCGTAAGATTGTTTCGGCTCGCAAATAGGGGGATAACTGCATGTCTACCGTGAAAAGGGGCGAAGTTCCCACACTGTTTGAGTCGCCATCGCATTGCTGCGGATGCGGGGCCTGTGCCGCTGGTTGCCCAAAAAGCGCCATCACCATGTCTGAGGGTAAGGATGGGTTTGTTCTTCCCGCAATTGATAGCGATCTCTGCATCGGCTGCGGCGCGTGCACGAGGCGTGCGGCCTCAACCGGGGGATAGGCTCTAATTCCGCTGGACCGTTCTTTGCCGCTGCCGGTAGGGACGATGTCTCGGAGTCCGCTTCCGGCGGAGTTTTCGGCTCCGTTGCGCGTGAGCATATTTCTTCTGGCGGGGTCGTATACGGTGCTGCCTATGAGCGCGAGGGGAATACTCTTCGAGTGTTGCATCGTCGTGCTGTGAGTGTTGATGAGCTTCGCCCGCTTCTCAACTCAAAATATGTCCAGAGCGACGCTGGAGCTTGCTTTGCCGACGTGAAGGCGGACCTTCGTGATGGAAGGCGGGTCTTGTTCTGTGGAACGCTTGCCAGGTCGCCGGCCTTAGGGGTTTCCTCGGGCGCGATTATGAGGGCCTTACAATTATTGACCTGGTCTGTCACGGTGTCCCTTCCGGCCGCATGTTCGCGGACTGCGTTGAGGGCTATGGCAAACAGCTTGGGTCTCCCGTGGTTGATTTCCGGTTTAGGTGCAAGCGCGAGGGGTGGGGTAACTCTCTCCTTCTTTTTCTTCTTCTTGAGGACGGAAGAGAGGTCACCATTCCTGCGGCGAAATCCCCCTACTACGACATGTTCCTGAACCTTAAGACGCTTCGCGATAGCTGCTATAGGTGTCCCTATGCAGGGAGATTTCGCGCCGGCGATCTTACTATCGGCGATTTTTGGGGCGTCGATGTAAACAGGCCCGACGTCCTGAAGGATGCCGAGAAGTTCAATCAAATGAAGGGCGTTTCCTGCCTGCTGGTGAATAACGACCGCGGCAGGGAGTTATTGAATCCAGCAACGCTCTGGACTTGTACCCTGTCGAATTTGACGATATCGCTAAGGGCAACGATCAGCTCCGCCACCCGAGCGCTCTTCCAAAAGACAGACAGCTCTATATTGACGCATTTGTCGAAGGTGGTTGGCATTCCGTTGAGTGTATGTATAAAAGGCGAGAGCGTGGAATAATTTTCTATACCAAGAAATTAGTAAGAAGGCTTCTCCCTGAATCATGTCGGGAGATTGTCAAAATGTATTTAAAGGGTCTTGCAGCTAGGTAAGGACCGACGCCCTGGGCGGGCCCCCCGTTGGGCTCGTAGAGCCATACCGTGTTGCCCTCCGAGGTACCGCTGCCCCCGGTCGTCCAGCGCCAGCCCGGAGCGGACGTGAACGAGTGGCGG
>ENA-OQDW01000545-OQDW01000545.1-human-gut-metagenome-genome-assembly--contig:-NODE-545-length-15324-cov-1.738567_pt1 | contig 15324 bp, 19 predicted proteins | sample MGYA00242784_ERZ504613 | MGnify/ENA primary metagenome ERZ504613 (study PRJEB26092, sample SAMD00036330) | human gut metagenome | host: Homo sapiens | study: EMG produced TPA metagenomics assembly of... | reverse complement strand
ATACCTATTATGTAAATGCAGGTGACATTCAGAACAGTGGTATAGAAATTATGATGAACGCCACTCCGGTGATGACCAATAGTTTCCGTTGGAAAACCGGCGTCAACTTTGCCACCAACAAGAACGAAGCCAAAGCATTGGCCGGTGAAGCATTGGGATATTTCCAATTCAGTGGCGGTGAGAGTAATAATGTATGGAGCCGTCTGGAAGTAGGTGGTTCGTTCGGCGACTTCTACGGAACAACTTTTGAACGTGATGATAACGGTAAAATCAAGTTTGGCGATGACGGTCTGCCATTGGTGAACAAATCCGATCCTAAAAAGCTGGGTAACTCAAATCCTGATTTCAATTTAGGATGGAGCAATACGCTTACCTGGAAAGACTTCTCGTTGTATTTTCTTATTGACGGACGCTTTGGTGGTAAAGTGATGTCATTGACAGAAGCCGACCTTGACCAGCAAGGTGTGAGCAAGGCTACCGGTGATGCACGTGACCGTGGATATGTGATGCTCGAAGGGCATAAGATATCCGGAGAGCAGGCTATACAAGATTTTTATAATCTGGTGGGCGGACGTGCCGGTGTGACAGAGTACTATACTTACAGTGCCACTAATATTCGTTTGCGCGAACTTTCCATAGGATACAATCTGCCCCAGGCATGGCTGACTAAGATTGGTGTCATCAAGAGTGCGCAAATTTCGCTGGTGGGCCGTAACTTGTTCTTCTTCAAGAACAATGCTCCTTATGATCCCGATGGTATGCTGTCTACCAGCAACCGTTTGCAGGGTGTCGATGTGTTTGGTATGCCTACCAACCGTTCGATAGGTTTCAACTTGAAGGTTAATTTTTAAATAGACTTATAATTATGAAGAATATATTGAAATATACGGCAACTGCGTTGCTGGCAGCTTCCATGTTTACCGCATGTACCGGTGCATTCGATGACTTAAATACCGACCCGAAAGGAGTAAGTGACGAAGAATTGAAGCAGGACAACAACTATATAGGCATGCATTTTATTCCGATGATGCAGTCCATCTATTATAATAATGGCGGTGGTACTAATCCGTGGGAATATCAGCTGATACAGAATCTGAATGCGGATATGTGGTCGGGCTATGTAAGTACGGCTACTGCCTTTGCAGGTAATGTAAATAACATTACTTATGCGATGAATGCAGGTTGGAATGATAACTGCTGGGATTATGCTTATAATCACGTGATGTCCCAGAGTCTTAAAATTACGCGCAAATGTGAGAAAGACATGGAGACATATTCCCATTTCGCAGCCATCAATACCATTTGCCGTGTGATAGCCATGTCTCGTTTGACCGATCAATACGGGTGTATTATCTATACTCATTATGGTGAATCGGCTACAGGTGGTACTTATGATTCCGGGCAGGATGTTTACAAGAAGTTCTTTGAAGAACTGAGGGAGGCTGCTGATGAACTGCGTGCAGTGAAGGACAAAGATGTGGCTTCGTTCGCTCCGTTTGACTATGCTTATGGGGGTGACCTCAATAAATGGGCCAAATTGTGTAATACTATCCGTTTGCGTCTGGCCATGCGTATCGTGAAATACGACGCTGCATGGGCAAAGAGCGAGGCTGAGGCCGCATTGAATGATAGTAATGGCTGATTGAAACCAATGATGCGAATTTTGGTATTGCTGGAAACGGTTATGTGAACCCGCTTTACGGCCTGGCCTTCAGCTATGGCGACTGTGTGCTCAATGCCAATATTCCCTCTCTGCTGGGAGGATGAATGATGCCCGTTTGGAAAAGTATGCCACAACAAATGCTGACGGTGATTTCTTCGGTATCCGTAATGGTGTGAAAGGTTTGGAAGAGGGCAAGAACTCGGATAATTACAAGGCGATTGTGAGCAAACCTAATCTGGTTGCAACGTCTCCCGGCTATTTTTGGCTACTGCCGGTGAAACGATTCTTCTGGAAGCTGAAGCTGCCCTGCGTGGTTGGAATGTGAATGGTAAAGGTACTGCTAAGGATTTGTACGAGAAGGGAGTGAAGGCTTCATTTGAACAATGGGGAGCTGCTGTAGGCGATTATTTGAGTGGCACTACTGCTGCTGTTGCTTATGTGGATCCTATTATTCCGGCAGCCAGTATCGAAGGTCAAAGCAAGGTGACCGCTCAATGGGATGAGTCTTTGAGCAACGAGGAGAAATTTGCCAAGATTGCTACACAGCGCTGGATTGCTGTCTATCCCGAAGGTATGAACGGTTGGGCCGAGTTGCGTCGTACCGGTTATCCTAAACTGTTCCCAGTGATGGTAAATTACAGCCAGGGTGAAATTGATACTGACCTTGGACCACGTCGTTTGCCTTTCACCATTAATGAAAAGGACAATAATCCTACCGGTTATGCCAAAGCTGTCGAAATGCTTGGTGGTCCTGATAATGCAGCAACCCGTGTATTCTGGGATGTGAACAAATCGAATTTCTGATATCCTTAATGAGTAAAAGGTATGCCGGAGGCAACTTCGGCATACCTCCTTAATTTCTTGAAAGGGAATCATTTTATTTTGATAGATTTCAAATATCTTCAGATAGAGTTTAAACTTCTGTCTGACTATTCTTGTTTAATATTGTAGCTTGATTTATGTTAGCTGAAAAGAACAAGTTTTGTGCGAAAAATTGAATTAAACTTATTTACTGTATATGAAGAATATCATTAAACCTCTCTGCTTGTTGACCGGTCTGCTTTGTACCCCGGCTGTTTGGCTTCATGCCCAAGTAGATGAAAAGTTGAAAGCCGACATCGTCAGTACGGGTTACGTGCACAGTCCGTTGCCGCTCGACGAGACAAAGGCTTTCGAGACATTCGGCTTGAAAAAGAAAGTGTTGGAAACTATGATGCTGTGTGATATGGAGGATTTCTCCAAATGGTCGCACAAGGGCATCGGTAAGATTGGTTTGACTGACGAACGGAGCAAGTCTGGCAAGCATAGCCTGCGTCTGGAAGCTCCTGTCCATCCGGAGGAGATTCTCGGCTGGGGGTTGGGACGTGGCACTTGCATGGCCTCTTATGATATAGGAGGTGTGAACTGGGAAGGTTACAACCGTCTGAAGTTCTATATCTATCCCACGTGCGAAGGGGCACGCAGCATTTACCTGAACCTCTATGTGGAAAATGACGGAGAAATAAAAGTACCCGACATTTACGGTCGGGAAGGATACCACGAAATCAACTTGAAAAACAACCAATGGAACGAATGTTTCGTCGAGATGTCCGGGCTGGCGCGCGACAAGGTGACCAAGATTTCATTTGCTATCGAAGTGTTCGGCAAGGAACGCACTATGGGAGATTCCCTCCGTTTCGATGTGGATGCCGTGGAATTGCAGAAAGTGGAGAATCCGGAAACCGTGAAAGGCTGGATGTCCGCACAAAACCGCATCATCTTCTCTACTACCGGTTATGGCATAGAGAGTCCCAAGAGCGCCATTGTCAATGTGGAAAAGCACGGCGGACAGTTCCAGTTGAAGGATGCCGCGACGCAGGCCATTGTCTATACCGGCCCCATCCGTAAGGAAAAGACCGGTCTGGGAGAGTTCGAGACGATAGACTTTTCCGACTTCAAGACGCAGGGACGTTACGTCATTCAGGTAGGGGATGTCACCACCTTGCCTTTCTATATCCATAAGGATGTGTGGGAGGATTCTGCCTGGCGGATGGTCAACTTCCTGTTTTGCGAACGTTGCGGTTATCCCGTTCCCGGAAAGCACGGGGCTTGTCATAATGACCTGCATGCCACTTACAACGGACATATCATCCTATAAACGGAGGATGGCACGATGCCGCCGATATGTCCCAACAGACCTTACAGACGGGAGAGATAGCCTATTCCTTGCTCTTGATGCCGAACGTGCCAAAGAAAAAGGCAATGTAGACTTGTACAACCGCCTGATGGAAGAGGCTTTGTGGGGAATGGACTATGTGATGAAGACCCGTCTGGGCGATGGCTACCGTGCACAGACATGGGGCACCAACTATGGACCGACGGTGAGGTGGGCACCGACGATGATGCCGGTCGCCGCGAACTGCTTGTCCATAACGGAGCTTTGGAGAATTTCCTGCTTGCAGGAATTGAAGCGTATGCCTCCATGATGGTTGAGAAGGATGAAGCCCTCAGGAGCAATCTGAAAAAGATTGCAAAGGAAGACTTCGGTTATGCCATGAAAACGCTTTAATGAGTTGGGCTTTGCCGAACTGATAAAGAAGGGTGGGGGACATGCCGCCATGGCATCCGAAAGCCAGTATCACGCCAATATTTCATGGGCAGCCAGCATGCTCTACAAGCTGACCGGCGAACAGCAGTATGCCGATGAGGCCGTGAAGGCTATCCGCTACACCTTGCAGTGCCAGCGCACCGAACCGCTGAAAGACAAAGACAAGACCTGCGGCTTCTTCTACCGTGATTTGGCCAGGAAGTCCATTGTACACTATACCCACCAGTCCCGCGACTATGCCTATATGGAAGCCCTTGCCGCCCTTTGCGAGACACAGTCCGGCCATGCCGAGTATGAGCAGTGGATTCGTGCCATGAAACTCTATGGCGGTTATCTGAAGAATATCATGAAGTATGTATATCCTTATGGAATGGTGCCCAGTGGCATCTATCACAAAGATGAAGTGAAGGATTCCGCCAACTTCTACGCCGTTCAGGTAGGGATTCGCAGCGGTGCCGATAAGGATTTCGAGGAACAGCTCGAAAACGGTATCCGTCTGGATAAAGAGCATTATTTGCGCATATTCCCCGTCTGGTTCTCGTTTAAGGGAAATATTGCCGTACATTTGTCTACCGGTAAAGCTGCCGCTATCTGTGCCAGGGTACTGAAGGACAAGGAACTGAAAGACATTGCAGAACAGCAGCTCTTCTGGGTTGTAGGCCGGAATCCTTTCGGGCAGTCCATGATTTATGGGGAAGGCAGCAACTATCCGCAGCTCTACACGGCATTGCCCGGAGAAACGGTGGGAGAGATACCCGTAGGCATGCAGTCCTATTTCAATGAGGACGCGCCCTATTGGCCACAGTTCAATACGGCTACTTATAAAGAGGTGTGGGGCTCTTCGGCAGCCAGATGGCTGATGTTGGTTTCTGAATTCTAAAGCAAGATGATATGAGTGACAAGACTGTTTATTCACGGCGCAACCTGGCCATCGACATGCTGAGGGCATTGACCATGTTCATCATGATTTTCGTCAATGACTTCTGGAAAGTGCATGACGTACCCCATTGGCTGGAACATGCCGTCTATGGTGAGGATTTTATGGGACTGGCGGATATTGTATTCCCCTGCTTTTTGTTTGCAGTGGGAATGTCCATACCTTACGCCATTGAGCGCAGATATGCCAAGGGCTTCTCGGCAGAGTCCACCTTGGGGCATATCCTTTCCCGCACCTTTGCCTTGCTGGTGATGGGGGCGTTTATAACGAACTCGGAGTTCCGGCTTTCACCGGAAGCTCCCTATCCGATAGGAGTATACTGGTTCCTGATGGCCATAGGCTTTATCGGTGTGTGGAACCAATATCCGAAACCGGCTTCCGGCACTCAGAAGAACCTTTTCCGTGCTTTTAAAATAATCGGAGTATTGGTTCTCCTTTACCTTGCCTTCACGTTCCGCAATCCGCAGGGAGGTGTATTCGGTGCCTATTGGGGAATATTGGGCTCCATCGGCTGGACCTATCTGGTATGTGCCGTAATCTATATCTTCAGCCGTGACCGGTTGCAGTATCTGCTGCCTGCCTGGGGTGCCTTTATCCTGATATGCCTGCTGGGTACGCCTTTGCGCGAGGGCTTTGGTGGTGAGGCTATCCTTGCCTTTCCCGAACGCAACTTCTATCAGGGCATGTTGTCCATCCTGCATATCGGCAACGGGGCTTTGCCCGCATTTACAATGGGAGGTGTCATCCTTTCCATTCTCAGCGCCCGCTATGCCGGCAAGGGTGACGGCTGGAAACTCCGCAATGGGCTGACGGTTGCCGTTCTGCTTCTGCTGGTCGGAATTGGGACACACCATTTCTGGATTGTGGCCAAGATGGGTGGTACTCCTCCCTGGGTGTTCTATGTGACTGCCATTTCCGTGGGGCTCTACACACTGCTCGGCTATCTGGTCAGCCATCAGTCACAGGTTGGTTCAACCTGATACGCCCTGCCGGAACGGCTACGCTGACCACTTATCTGGTGTCTTATGTCTTCTATGGCTTTGCTGATGTGACCGGTGTTGTCCTGCCGGACTGGTTCACACATGGATTCATGGGGCTGGTCAACTGCCTTTGTTTTGCCTTTGTGGTAATCGGCGTTACGTGGTGATGGAAAAACTGCATGTTAAACTTAAAATTTAGATAGAATGAAAAAGAGCTTTTTACCTGCATTCTTGCTGCTGTTCCTTGCGCTGGGCATGTTCTCGTGCCAGCAGGGAGCTAAGGAAACAACCAAGGAATATCCCATGTTCTGGACGTGGCTGGACTATCGTCCCGGCATGAACTTCGACTCCATCTGCCAAGTGATGAACGACATCGGCATGGATGGAATTATGCTGAATGCGCCGACTCCCGACGATTACCGGGCTGCCATACCGGTTGCCCATAAACACGGAATCGAAGTGTATGCCTGGTTATGGACCATGAATCTGGAACACGACCGTGACAAGATATTGAAGGAGCATCCCGAATGGTTCAGCGTGAATCGTAACGGCAAGAGCCTGGCAGACACTACCGCCTATGTAGGCTATTACAAGTTTCTCTGCCCGGCATTGCCCGAAGTCCGCGAGTTCATCAAGGAAAAAATCAAGGCCTACTGCGAAGTGGAAGGCTTGAATGGCATTGCCATCGACTATCATCGTTTTGTGGATGTGGTGCTTCCCACCACCTTGTGGCCCCATTATGGCATTGTGCAGGACCGTGAATACGCTGCGTGGGATTACGGTTACCATCCGGAAATGCTCAGGTTGTTCAAGGAGCAGCATGGTTATGACCCTCGCGAACAGGAAGACCCTTCGCTTGATGTGAAGTGGCGTCAGTTCCGTTGCGACCAGATAACCGAAGTGGCCAATATGATTGCCGAAGTGGTGCACTCCTACGGCAAGACAATGGCTGCCTCCCCGTTCCCCACCCCGAAGATGGCTTCACGCATGGTGCGCCAGGACTGGGGCAAATGGAATCTCGACATCGTGTTCCCGATGGTTTACCATACCTTCTATACGGGCGATGCCAGCTTCATTTCCGACTGTACGGTTGAGAATGTACGCGACAAGAACGATATGACTACACTGTACTGCGGTATGACCGCCACCGACGGCCGATGATGTTCGAATGCATGGATGCCGCTCTCAACAACGGCGCCCAGGGAATTGCCGTATTTACCATTCATGGACTGCGTTCTCCGGAGGTGAAGAGGCAGTTCAAGGCTTATACGGACAGTGTCAGAGCCGTGCGTGCCGCCAATGGCGGGGTGATAAAGGCTACCCATCCCGAAGTGGCGGATCCCGACCCCTTCAAGCATGAAGCATTATGAAGCTGATGCAGGAACGCATGCAGCAAATCATAGCCAAGGCTGCCGGCAAGGAAGAGCCGGCTCCGCTGGCATTGGGCGAGTACAAGGAGGTGGATTCCTATGACGCGACACGCTGCTACCAAGTGGTGGATGAGAATAGCAAGACTACTTTTGACGTGACATTCTATCTTTACGGCGACGTTGTTTCCGGTTGGGATGTAGCAGTAGCAGACAAGGCTTCTACTAATAAGAAATGAAAGGACGTTTTATGATAGTGAGAGATTACGGGAGCAAACTCCTTCTGCTCTTGGTGTTTTCAATGGTAGGCATGGTTTGTTGCAATGCCAGAGTGGAAAGAGCTTGTCCGTAAAGAAGTAATGTGTACGGCTTCACCGGAAGGTGAGGCTGTGCCGTCCTTGCTGGACGAGAACGGGATAGAGTTTCAGCCCCTTGATGTGGTCAACTGGAAAGATTATCCCTACAAGCCGGAAGTGAGTTTCCGCATAGCCCATACGGGGCGCGAAATCCTGCTCCACTACAAAGTGAAGGAAGCCAGTGTGCGTGCAGTGGCCTCCGGAGACAATGGCCGGGTATGGAAGATGCTTGTGTGGAATTCTTCGTATCTCCCGAAGGTGACGACCGCTATTACAATTTCGAATGTAACTGCGCCGGCAGGCTGCTGATTCAGGGAGGTGCAGTCAATGAGCGCCGTCCTACGGCGAGTCAGGAGGTGCTGGGCATGGTGAAACGTTGGAGCTCGTTGGCCGGCGAACCTTTCGAGGAACGTTTGGGCGAGTGCAGCTGGGAACTGGCCATGGTTATTCCCGTTTCCGCTTTCTTCCAGCATTCCGTCGGTTCTCTGGACGGAAAAACAATGAAAGGGAATTTCTACAAGTGTGGTGACAAACTCCAGACTCCCCACTTCCTTTCTTGGAGTCCTATCGGGCTGGAACGCCCCATGTTCACTGTCCGGCCTTTTTCGGCACCTTGTCTTTTGAATAAATCTTTAGGGTGTTCTGGTGGAATCATTTGCCGTTAGCATTACTTATTGGATTGACAATTGCGGAATTATGTGTTTTTTTATACCTTTGCACTTCCTAAATTGTAAATGCATATATGATTACCGCAGAACAACTGAAAGATATCAAAGAACGTACCGAGGCGTTGAACCGCTATCTGGACATTGAAGGAAAGAAGATACAGGTGGAAGAAGAGCAGCTCCGCACCCAGGCTCCCGGTTTCTGGACGACCAGAAGGCTGCCGAGGCTCAGATGAAGAAAGTGAAAGGCTTGCAGCAATGGATTTCCGGCTACAATGAGGTAAAGACCTTGACTGACGAGGTACAACTGGCTTTCGACTTTTACAAAGACGAACTGGTGACTGAAGAGGAAGTGGACGATGCCTATGCCAAGGCAATCACTGCTGTCGAGGCCCTCGAACTCAAGAATATGCTTCGCGAGGAAGCCGATCAGATGGACTGTGTGCTGAAATTAACTCTGGTGCCGGTGGTACGGAGAGCCAGGACTGGGCAAGCATGCTGATGCGTATGTATCTGCGCTATGCCGAGACTCACGGCTATAAGGCCACCATCGCCAACCTGCAGGAAGGAGACGAGGCAGGTATCAAGACTTGTACCATCGAGATTTCCGGCGATTATGCTACGGCTACCTGAAAGGTGAGAACGGTGTACACCGCTTGGTGCGTGTTTCGCCCTACAATGCCCAGGGCAAGCGTATGACTTCTTTTGCATCCGTGTTTGTCACTCCCTTGGTAGATGATACCATCGAGGTGAACATCGAACCTGCCCGCATGTCATGGGATACCTTCCGAAGTGGTGGCGCCGGTGGACAGAACGTCAATAAGGTAGAGTCCGGTGTCCGTCTGCGCTATCAGTATAAGGATCCATATACGGGCGAAGAGGAAGAAATCCTGATTGAAAATACCGAGACACGAGACCAGCCCAAGAACCGCGAGAACGCTCTCCGCCTTCTCCGTTCCATGCTTTACGACAAGGAACTCCAACACCGCATGGCCGAGCAGGCAAAGGTGGAAGCCGGTAAGAAGAAAATCGAATGGGGTAGCCAGATTCGTAGCTACGTCTTCGACGACCGCCGCGTGAAGGACCACCGTACCAACTTCCAGACCAGTGATGTGAATGGTGTGATGGATGGAAAGATAGACGGCTTTATCAAAGCTTACCTGATGGAGTTTGCAGGAAGTGGCGAATAAATTTTCTCCCTTTCATTTGCATTCTTCCCGAATTTCTTCTTACTTTGTTCATCGTTGAACTTTAAACTATAAAACACACCATGGGAAAAAGTAAAAAGAAAGCAATGCACAGCCAGAAGGAAGAGCAACAAGCCAAGAAAGTGATGATGACGATGGGAGTAATAGCCATTGTATTGGTCATCGCCATGTTTGTGGCTTACTCTTACTGGGGCTGATAAAATCACTGGAAACGACATGCCGCAGGAGATAGAACGGAAATTCCTCGTGACGGGAGAATACAAGCCACAAGCGTATGCACACAGCCGTATCGTACAAGGATACATCAGCAGTGTACGTGGACGGACAGTACGGGTGCGCATCCGCGATGAACGGGGATTTCTCACCATCAAGGGTGCATCCAATGAATCGGGAACCAGCCGCTACGAGTGGGAAAAGGAAATTCCGCTGTGCGAAGCGCGGGAATTGCTGAAGCTGTGCGAACCGGGTATCATCGACAAGACCCGTTACCTGGTGCGCAGCGGACAGCACGTCTTTGAGGTGGATGAATTCTATGGCGAGAACGAGGGACTGACTGTGGCCGAGGTGGAACTCTCCTCGGAAGACGAGCCTTTCGTGAAACCTGCATTCATCGGACGGGAGGTGACGGGAGATGTCCGCTACTATAACTCGCAACTGATGAAACACCCTTTCACCACGTGGTAGCAAACCAATTGTATGCCGTACTTGTTTAATCGTCATGGAGAAACTTTACGACTACCTGCCAAGAGAACTGGTCACCTTCCTTTTGGTCACTGTATTCTCTTTACTCATCGGGCTTTCACAGCGTAAAATCAGCTTGAAGCGCGAAGGGGAAACTACGCTTTTCGGTACCGACCGCACCTTCACTTTTATAGGCATTCTGGGCTATCTGCTCTATATCCTCGACCCTACGGGCTATCGTCTGTTCATGGGAGGAGGAGCCATTCTGGGACTGCTGCTCGGACTGAACTATTATGTGAAGCAGTCACAGTACCATGTGTTCGGAGTAACCACCATCATTATTGCACTCATCACCTACTGCATTGCTCCATTGTGGCCACGCAGCCGTCGTGGTTCTACGTCATGGTCATAGTGACCGTCCTGCTCTTCACCGAGCTGAAACACACCTTCACGGAACTGGCCCAGCGCATGAAGAACGACGAGATGATTACGCTTGCCAAGTTCCTTGCCATCAGCGGCATTATCCTGCCGATGCTGCCCAATGAGAATCTTATTCCTGGCATCAACCTGACGCCATACAGTATTTGGCTGGCCACGGTGGTTGTATCGGGCATTTCCTACCTTTCTTATCTGTTGAAGCGTTACGTTTTCCATGAGTCGGGCATTCTGGTTTCGGGCATCGTGGGAGGCTTGTACAGCAGCACGGCTACCATTTCCGTACTGGCGCGAAAGAGCCGTAAGGCTTCTGTGCAGGATGCTCCCGAATATGTGGCGGCCATGTTGTTGGCGGTCAGTATGATGTTCCTCCGTTTCTTGATATTGATAGGTATTTTCAGCCGGGAGACGCTACTGGCCATTTATCCCTACCTGCTGATAATGTCGGTGGTAACGGCTGCCGTGGCATGGTATCTGCATTCCAAGCGGAAACGGGTGGACGACGGCACGCAGACCACGGAGGACGAGGACAGCAGTAATCCGTTGGAGTTCAAGGTAGCGCTGATTTTTGCCATGCTGTTTGTGGTGTTCACTATCTTGACCCACTATACGCTGGTGTATGCCGGCACGGGTGGACTGAACTTGCTCTCTTTCATTTCGGGGTTCAGTGACATTACTCCTTTCATCCTGAACCTGCTTCAAGGAACGGGCAGTGTGGCGGTGCTGGTGATTACGGCTTGCAGCATGCAGGCTATTGTCAGCAATATAGCGGTAAACATGTGCTACGCGTTATTCTTTGCCGGTGGAAAAAGCCCTTTGCGGCCGTGGATATTGGGGGGATTCGGCTCTGTTATTGCCGCAAATATCTGTCTGTTACTTTTCTTCTATTTTCTCTAAATTGCTTTCTTTTTGCTTTTTTAACTCCGAAAGTCTCGTAAATGCATGAAAAAGGGGCTATTTTTGCCGAATTCATTGTGACAAAACTCGAACGGGAAACGTCTAATACCAAGACAATAAACATGAATAGTCACTAAATATAAAAACGCAATGAGAACAAAATGGACTGTGCTGCTATGGATGCTGATGATTTCGGGACTGCTTGCAGCGCAAAACACGGCAAACACTTCTTTCCAGGTTAAAGGAATTTTGCTCGACTCACTCACCCAGGAAGGTGAACCTTATGCTACCATTAAAATCGTGAAGAAAGAGGCCCCTGCAAAGGCGCTGAAAATGCTGGTAACGGACATGAAAGGCCAGTTCCAGGAGAAAGTACCGGTACGGGCAACTTCGTGATGACCATCACTTCCGTGGGGCGTACCCCTATCGTGAAGGATTTCTCTGTGAAGGCTGGAGAGAACCTGGTGGACTTCGGCACACTCTACATCGTGGATGCTTCCAATGAGCTGGGACAAGTGGAAATTGTAGCTCAAAAGCCTTTGGTAAAGGCGGACATCGACAAGATAGAATATAATGTGCAGGATGACCCTGATGCCCAGTCGAACTCTGTGCTGGAGATGCTCCGCAAGGTACCGTTGGTGACGGTGGACGGCGAGGACAATATTCAGGTGAACGGGAGCAGCAGCTTCAAGGTGTACGTCAACGGAAAGCCCAACAACATGATGAGCAATAACCCGACCGAGGTACTGAAGAGTATGCCTGCCAACAGCATTAAGCATATCGAGGTGATTACCAATCCCGGCCCCAAGTATGATGCTGAAGGTGTGGGCGGTATTCTGAACATTGTCACCGTGGGTAGCGGACTCGAAGGCTATACGGCTACGTTCAGTGCCAACGTCAGCAACCGCGGTGCAGGCGGTGGAGCATTCGGTACGATAAAGAGCGGCAAGCTGACTGTCAGCGCCCGCTACAACTACAATTATAATGACCAGCCCCGCAACTACAGCAGCGGCAGCCAGCATGTGACGTCGGAAGCTGTTACGGAGAATTCTTCCAATCTGGACTATGACGGCAGTAACAAGGGCACGGTTCCTTCCAGTCGGGCAGCATGGAGGCCAGCTACGAAATAGATACACTGCGCTTGGTCACTATGTCTTTCGGACTTTGGGGTGGCGGAAACAAGAGCAACGGCTCTACGGACTACATCGCCACCTTTCCGGAGAACATAAACGCCGCTTCCCATTTATAGCTATTCGGCTTTCAACCGCAGCAAGTCTTCCTGGTATTCCATCGATGGAGGTGTCGACTACCAGCGTCTGTTCAAGGTGAAGGACCGCATGCTGACATTCTCCTACAAGATAAACACCCGTCCGCAAACGTCGGATTCCTACACGGAATATGAAATAGACAAAGGCTATAATCCCGATTGCTGATTATCTGAAACGTCTGAGAAATTTGCATAACGACGGCGAGCAGAACACCACCGAGCATACTTTCCAGGCCGACTATACCACGCCTATCGGCAAGCTGCATACGCTGGAGGCTGGTGCCAAGTACATCCTGCGCAACAACTCTTCGGAGGACGACCGTTTTGATGCAGACGATACCGGAAAGTATGAATACAACAAGGAGCAGAGCTCGCACTACAAGCATCTGAATGATATTATTGCCGCCTATCTGGGATATGGGCTGAAAGTGAAAAGGCTGTCCGGCCGTTTGGGAGTGCGCTACGAGCATACCATCCAGGATGTGAAGTATCTGGTGGGGCGTGGCGAGGACTTCACAAAGAACTTTGACGACGTAGTGCCTTCCGCCTCCATCGGCTACAAGCTGACGGATATGTCCAATCTGCGCTTGGGCTACAACATGCGTATCTATCGTCCGGGAATCTGGTACCTGAATCCGTATCTGAATGATACCGACCCTCCTACATCAGTCAGGGTAATTCGGAACTGGACAGTGAGAAGAGCCATGCATTCAATTTGAGTTATAGTAATTTCACGCAGAAGTTCAATATTAACCTTTCAGCACGCTATTCATTCACCAACAACAGTATTGAGAATGTAACGAAGCTCATGCCCGATACGGAGATTGAGGGATTGAAGAACCCCACGGGAAAGGATGTGCTCTATTCTACCTACGCCAACATCGGTAAGACCCGCCGTGCCAGTGTGAGTGCTTACGTCAACTGGAACGCTACTCCCCGTACACGTATCTACATGAACATGAGCGGTGATTATTCTTACATGGAGGGCAGTGAGGGCATGCGTAACGACGGCTGGAGCCTCTTTGCCTACGGTGGTGCACAGCAGACGCTGCCCCACGATTGGCGCATCAGTCTGAATGTCTTCGGACAGACGCCGTGGATTATGCTGCAAGGTAAGGGTAGCAGCTTCTTCGATTATGGCTTGAGTGTCAACAAGTCATTCCTAAACAAGCGTCTCACTTTGTCCGCTTTTGCCAGCAACTTCTTCAAGAAGTATATGGACCAGAGCTCTACTACCGAAGGTGCCGGCTTTATACGCGAAAGCAGCTATAAGTATAGCCGCCAACGTTTCGGCATAAGCGTCAGCTACCGCATCGGCGAGCTGAAGGCAAGCGTGAAGAAGGCTGCACGCACCATCAGCAATGACGATGTGAAGAGTGGCGGTAGCGGTTCCGGTGGCGGCGGTGAATAGACTACTACGAATTCATTTACGGATATATCAGGCAGGTGACTGTTCCGTCCATTGTCATGACGATGAGACGGTGGTCACCTGCCTTCTTCAGTGAGGTGACCGCCGAATGGGATACTTTATGGCTCCAGGCTATCCCGCTTCCGTCTGTCCGCACGGCATGGACCACTCCGAATTCGGTAGGATGAACACATACTCTTCCGTGGTTTCCATGCGGGTGGGGATGAAATTACCTTCATACGGCATCAATGTATTCCAAAGTGGAGTGTAGTTTCCTTTTGAGACATCTGCTGCCGTAATGTTGTTCTTGATTCCTTTTATGTACATGGTCTTTCCATCCGGAGAGAAACCGATTGATTCGCGTCCTTTCGCTTCATCCGATGCCCAGAGGATTTTTCCGTCTTCCGGGTTGAAGGCGCGTACAAAGTAGTCGGAACTGAGCACTATGACCTGTTCTGATGCTTTTCCATTCTTCCGGTAGGGCAGCACTGTGGGCCAGCAGGCTCCCGGAGAGAAGTATCTTCCGCGTTCGGTGTCGAATTCCCATACTTTTTCCCGGTTTTCCGGTCGATGGCATAGAACATGGCTCCCCAGGTTCCGATATAGATGCGTTCGTGGTCTATAGCCGGGCGGGACTCGATGTAGCCGTTCAGTCCGTCGGTAACCCAATTGAGCGTGCCGTCTGCCAGGCGGATGGAGTAGAATTTTCCGTTGCTGCTGCCTGTATAGACATTGCCGTTTGCTACTGTAGGGCAGGCTACAATGGGGTAATCCGTGTTGAATTTCCAACGGGCGGAACCTTGTTTTTTGTCCAGTGCATGAATAAACCCGTCGCAGGAAGTGACAACCACCAGTTGGGAAGTGATGAAGGAG
>ENA-OQDW01000544-OQDW01000544.1-human-gut-metagenome-genome-assembly--contig:-NODE-544-length-15366-cov-4.021327_pt1 | contig 15366 bp, 19 predicted proteins | sample MGYA00242784_ERZ504613 | MGnify/ENA primary metagenome ERZ504613 (study PRJEB26092, sample SAMD00036330) | human gut metagenome | host: Homo sapiens | study: EMG produced TPA metagenomics assembly of... | reverse complement strand
AACTTTGACGTTACGGGGAAAGGATTTCGAGAGACAAAACTAAAGTTAATACAAGGTTCCGGTTCACACAGATTACACGGATTTACACCGAATTGATTATCATTTGTTGGATCTATATATGCAACGCGTTCATATATAGATGCAGCACGCTGGAACTATAGATCCAACAAACAAAGTATATAGTATCTGAAAACAGGGTATTACAACACTGCCAGCCTGGACACATACCCTTTCACCCTTTCGCGGTAAGCATCGCCAATGGGGACATCCTTCTGCTCGATGAGCAGTGTGCTGCGCCCGATGGCGCTGATGCAGTCCATGCGGACAATAAAAGAACGGTGCACGCGGATAAATTCGTCCGCCGGAAGTTTTTCCTCCATGTACTTCATACTGCATAGGCTCAAGACAGGTTTGGAGGCACCCTTGCAGAAAATCTTGACGTAATCCCCCAAACCCTCTATGTAGTTTATCCGCTCCAGGTCGAGCCGCATGATGCGGTTGTCACACCGCATGTAAATCACCTTCGGAGCCTCTTCCAGACCTTGCCTGTGCTTGGAGTCGGACGTACCTGCATCTTGCAAAGAGAACCAGCGTGCCGCCTTGCTGACAGACTGGAAAAACGTGGAGAAATTGAGCCCGTCCATCAGATAGTCCAACGCATCCAGGCGGAAACACTCGGCAGCATACTTGTCGGTATCTGTAATGAAAATGACACGAGTGGACGAGGACAAGAGCCTGCAAAAATCCATTCCGTTGATTTCACCTTCTTCCACCGGATAGATGCCGACAAAATAAACTTCCACTTTTGTCTCATAATAATCCTTCAGCGCTTCAAGAGGATTGCCGTACTTTCCGTGCAAAGAGAGAAAAGGAACCTTGTCGATATACTCTTCCAACCTTCCGGCAATCTCCGGGTCTGCATGTAAAATGGCACAATTCAAATTCATGTTCGTTTCTTTTTTACATAATGGACGCTGCCATATCCGAAAAACTGCAAACAGAAGAGCTAAAATTAAGCTTTATTTATGATTCAAAAACAATCTGCCTCTACGGAAAGACTATATTATCAGGAAAATAAAGTGCTTATTATGAACAGTTTCAAAAAATAAACTTATCTTTGCATGTACATCCCCACAAAAAGTAAAGGCTATGAAACAACAGAAACTATTCCACCTCGTATTGTCCGCCATGCTGATTGTTTGCACGACCGGCTGTTATGATAAAGACGAAATTAAAGATGCTGAAAAATATCTGTTCAAAGATATTCAATACTCTTTTGAAGAAGGGGATGGATTCAGTACGTATGATGTAGAGCTCCTGCCCTTCATCATGGAAAACAATTTAAACAATAGTATCACCACCACAAACTCCCCCTTCGAAGACACATGGCAGGAAACCACCTTCCAGAGCAACGACCCCGAAGCATTTGTATGGATGGGGGAAGAAGATGTGTTCGTCAATACCCCTTACATGTTTGGAGATGAACTATTGTTAAGTGGGGCAACCATAAAATATGGCAGCGAAACAACAAAAGCCAAAGGTCCAAACAGCAGTACTTCCACCATCAGCATACAACCTCACTGTCGGCTCATCATAAAAGGAACACTACACTACAGCAAGCTTGTAGCTACCTATACGCTGACATTCGCAGGTGAATATACAAAAACGGAAAAACAGATAAAGGGAAAGTTCATACAAACAACTCCGGAAAGCTACACAGGAGACATTACCATGGAGCCGATAACGGCAGATTAAAACGGAATCGCATACGTGGGCACACCCTATTGCTCACCCTCTCCGTTCCTCCAGTAACCGGATAAACTCCTCCTCCTTGACGGGAAGAAGCACTGCACACTTGCCCTCGCCATATTTCACGAGCACATAGCGCATCACCGCAAACCGCCCTACCTGCATGGAAGAAGCACGCTCCACAGAAGTGATGTCTTTCATCAGAATTTCCTTACTCCGGGAGAAACGGCCGAAGGACAGCACCAACTTCCCGTCGGGCGTTACGGTATAGGTGGTATGAATCAGCTTCTCGATAATAACCACCAGCCAAAGCATGAAAATAGCAGCCGGGAACGGAGACTTGTACCAAAGCATATAGACGGCGAGAATACCTATCAGGATGAGAAACAGATACTGCCCCATAGCAATGCGCGCATGAAAGATTCGATTCATTTTATCTGATTTTTGCCGCTAAGGTACGTATTTTTATGATAACAACTTCTTCATTAGTATCTCCATTTCTCGAACTTCCGTCACATTCAGCTTGCGGCAGACCGAAGCACATAACAATTCTACCCGTTCCGGCGAAAAATAAATCAGTTCTGCAATCTCCTTTACAGACTGTCCAAGAGCTACCAGCATACATATCAGTTCTTCATCCTTATCCACCTCCGGAATAGACTGATAAAGTTTCTCTAAAAAAGAAGGATAATGAAAAATAAAGATTTCACGGAATACAGCCTCACGAGTTCCGGACAACAAAGCCTCCGAAGCATTGGGAGAATCTTCCGAAATCATTTCGCGCAAAGCTCTGGCAATCTCCTGCATATTAAAAGGTGTCACTGTTTTCTTTGTTTTCATTGTATCTTATTTCACCATTATACATATTTACAATCGTTTTGATACAAATTTGCAAAATATGCACAACCTAACCATAAGAATACGATATACAATCTGAATATACAATTTCATATTATATTTATTATCAAATAATTAACAAGAAAACAAAAAACAAGTCCATTGTTGTTAAATTTTAAATTAAGAAATTATATCTTTGCCTTACAAAACAAACAGTCCACAAAATATGAATGCCAAAAAACTTTCATTTTTACTTCTGATTCTCGTAGCTGTAGCCTGCACCAACCGCTCCACCTCTTCGGAACAAGACGAAATGAGGCATTGGAACAATGTCCTTCAACAAATCAATGCCTTACTACTCGAAAACAAAGCGCGACAAACGTTGGATCTTGCCAAACAGACCTTGCCCGAAATCCTGGAATCGGCAGAAAAAAACGGAACTACAGATACCCTGATTTACTATGCCCGCAAGATATTTAATGCCTGCGGGAACAATTACATAAACACCAAACAATACAAGACGGCATCGACTATATGGACAGCATTGGGAACCATCCCCTCATCCGCGAACATTGCCCGCACGAACTGCTGAGCTTCAAGGCCGGACTGAACCAACTGTATGGCAATAACCCGGAAGCTGTCCGACTGGCAGAAGACTACCTCCAGTTACCGGTCTGTACCAGTGCCAATGACTTTATCCGGCAGGCAGAAATCATAAGCGGTGTCTACATGTACTCCGGAAACAATCTACCCAAAGCCATCCAAATCTTGGAAAAAGCAATAGATGTCTACCGGAAAGGTGGAAACTTCCCGAACATGCTGCGGATAATGTCACGGTTGGGCATCTATTACCACCTCAGTGGCGAATACGAGAAAGCTATAGCCACTAACCAAGAAGCCATAGCCACTTACAACGACAGCATAGCACCTGGAAATGTAGTGATTGCCTACGGAGAACAAGCTAATCTCTACGCCGAACTGGGTATGTACGACCAGGCCCTGGAAATGAACAAAAAAGCCCAATACTACTCCATGCTGAAAGACAGCTTCGGACTGGGAGACTTGTACCGCTACCGTGCCCAGATCTTTCGTAACATGAATCAAAAGGACTCTGTATTCCACTACCTCAGGCTGGGAGAAAAGTTGTCAATGATACAAAACAGCTTTAAGGGCGTATTCGTAAACAAAGTAGAAACGGTAAACAGTTATCTGGACTATCCCGACTCTTTGGAAAAAGCACTGCAACTTGCCCTTAGCATCTGTCCCGATACCGTGCGGATGCCCCAATGGGCCAAATACCAACTCAACCTCCACCTAGGCCGGGCCTTACTGCAAACCGGGAAGGAGCAAAACGGCATACACCTGATAGACCGGGCTGCACAAGACCTCATCAACATGAAGTTCATGGAAGGCCGCGATGCCAACGAGATATTAATGGATTACTATCTGCCAAAGGCATGAACGACGATTTTGCTCGTTGCTACATCCGTAACCGACAGTTTGCCGATTCTCTGGACAATAACGAAAAGAAACGTGCTGTGGCAGCAGCCAACATCCGGTTTGATGCCAACCAAAAAGAGAAAGAAAACAAACTGCTCTCGGCACAAGTGCAATGGCAGCAACAGCAGTTGTTCTACAACATCTGCATCTCCATTACATTACTGTTGCTACTTATCACCACTACAGCCTATTTCATCATCCGAAGGAAGGCCAACCACCAACTTATAGAAACAACAAACGGGAAATACAGACCCTCATTACCCGGCAGCAAGACCTGAACCGCCGCAACGAACAACTGACGGAAGAAATAGAACGGGCCATGGCTACCAATAACCTCAACTCCATTCGCCAGCTCACCGTGCAAAGCCTGCTCAGCAGGGAAGATGAGAACACATTCCGCCGGTCGTTTGCCACCATACATCCTTCTTATCTGCCCAAGCTCCGCGAAAGTTATCCTCAACTGACCCGCAACGAAGAATTGCTGGCCATGCTCATCTGCATGAACCAAAGTACCGACGAAATAGCCTTATCATGGGAATCAACCGGAATAGTGTAAACGTAGTCCGTTCGCGCATGCGCAAGAACATGGAATTGCCCAAAGAAAAATCCCTGGATGAAGTATTGAAACAATACCTTACATAACAAATAAAAATAAGCCCGCTTATTTTGCTCTACGTTTGGTTTACACTATCTTTGCGGCGTTTAATACACAAAACCTATGGTAAGAAAGTTCGATTTTCTCGTTATCGGCTCCGGACTTGCCGGTATGAGTTTTGCGCTGAAAGTAGCGCATAAAGGAACAGTAGCCTCATTTGTAAGGCAGGTTTGGAAGAGGCAAACACTTATTTTGCACAAGGAGGTATCGCCTCTGTCACCAATCTGGCCGTAGACAATTTTGAAAAGCATATCGAAGATACCATGATTGCGGGTGACTGGATAAGCGACCGTGAAGCCGTAGAGAAGGTGGTGCGCAATGCCCCCGAACAAATCAAGGAGCTTATCAAATGGGGAGTGAACTTCGACAAAAAGGAGGACGGAGAGTTTGACCTGCACAAAGAAGGCGGCCACTCCGAATTCCGCATCCTCCACCATAAGGACAATACGGGTGCAGAGATACAGACCAGCCTCATTGAAGCTGTGAAGCAACACCCCAACATCACCGTACTGACCGACCATTACGCTGTGGAAATCATTACCCAGCATCACCAGGGAATCATCGTTACCCGCCACACCCCCGGCATCAAGTGCTACGGTGCCTATGTGCTGAACGAAGCGACGGGCGAGGTGGATACCTTCCTTTCCAAAGTCACCATCATGGCAACGGGCGGTTGCGAAGCCGTTTACCGCCATACCACCAACCGCTGGTGGCCACGGGAGACGGCATTGCCATGGTCTACCGTGCCAAGGGAGCAGTGAAAGACATGGAATTCATCCAGTTCCATCCCACAGCCCTTTTCCATCCGGGAGACCGCCCCTCGTTCCTCATCACCGAAGCCATGCGCGGTTATGGCGGCGTGCTGCGTACCAAAGACGGAAAAGAATTCATGCAGAAGTACGACCCGCGACTCTCGCTGGCCCCGCGTGACATCGTGGCGCGTGCCATCGACAACGAAATGAAACAGCGCGGTGAGGACCATGTGTATCTGGACGTCACCCACAAAGACCCCGAAGAAACCAAGAAGCACTTCCCTAACATATACAAGAAATGCCTCAGCATCGGTATAGACATTACAAAGGAATACATACCGGTAGCCCCCGCCGCCCATTATCTCTGCGGTGGCATCAAGGTGGATTTGGACGGACAGAGCAGCATCCGCCGCCTGTACGCCATCGGCGAATGTTCGTGCACCGGACTGCATGGTGGCAACCGTCTGGCAAGCAACTCACTGATTGAAGCCGTGGTTTATGCCGACGCGGCAGCCAAACACGCGCTGAGCGTACTGGAACGTTATGACTTCAACGAAGACATTCCCGAATGGAACGACGAAGGTACCATTTCCACCGAAGAACGTGTCCTCATCACACAAAGCATGAAGGAAGTGAACCAGATTATGGAGGCATACGTAGGTATTGTCCGCAGCAATACCCGGTTGACACGTGCCTGGAACCGACTGGACATACTTTACGAGGAGACAGAAGCACTCTTCAAGCGGAGCAAGGCTACCCGAGAGCTGTGCGAACTACGCAACATGATAAACGTAGGATACCTGATAACAAAGCAAGCCATGGAACGCAAGGAAAGCCGCGGACTGCACTACACGATAGACTATCCGCACGCCAAGAAATAAACATAAATCCTCTCCATCATGAGGAAACAATATTTCTCTTTCATTTTTTTGTATATTTTCTCAAGCTGTCTCTACAGTCAGACGATGGACGACAATATCATCATCAACTGCTGTGAAGACAGCTATGTTTTTAAAGAAGGCCCGGGAAACAACCCCATCGTACAAAACACCCGAAAGACCGAATATGAAGCTTCACGAATGGGAGCTACCGTACAACCTCATATGTTCTATGGCGAATTCATCTCTCTGGACGAAGCCAAAGCTAAGGGAGTACTTGCCCCCAAAGCCATCCACCGCCATGCCACACCGGAAAATGTATTCTTCGACGATACCCGTATCTGCTACTTCAACCTCTCCCTAAGCCGGCAGGGGAAAAAGGCGGCCGTACAGTTCAACCGTACCTTCCATGACCTGCGCTACTTTACACAGTAAGTATTCGATAAACTCCCTCGTATATTGGGTAACGTATGTTCATAATGTCGTTTATTCATTTTATCGTTCTATGATTTATTGTTACATCAATTCAACCCAAAGATGTGCGGGTTCTATAGTAATTGATATTATCCCTACTAATGGAGCGGATAAAAGGAAGTTTTTCCCCTTTGCCCCTTATTTTCCTGTGACAAATGTGATAAAGCGATATTTTTATCCCTACTTTCCCGCCATAATTGGTATAAAAGGGTATTCTTTCCCTTATTTTCCCTATTTATCGGGGATAATGAAGATAAAAACGGCACTTTATTCCCTATTTTCCCGTCTTGATTGGCATAAAACGGTAGTTTTCCCGTGTTTAGGCGAGATTTACGAAGGTATCAGGAGTCTTTCTTGGGAGATTCCGGTGACGTAACGGATAATATCTTGCCCTTGGATAACAGATTGTCAGGTAACAATTCGGCCAGATCCATCGAGTAGTCATCGTCATAATCATGTATATGTTCAAGGAAGTAGATCAGCACGTGCGGAAGTCAGCCCCGGCAGCCTTGCAGCAGCCGAAGAACGAGTAGAGCACCGCCGCATCTTCAGCGGCATCATTATTGCCACAGAACAGGTAATTACGTCTGCCGCACGCGACAGGCCGCACTTTATTTTCTATCTCGTTATTATCCGGTCTGTAACGACCGTCCAAATGGTACCTGGAGAGTTTGTCGAACCTTCCGTATGTATATTTTATGGCTTTTCCGATCGGACTGTCTTTCATTACTTTGGGATATTCATTGACCAGCCATTTCTCGAAGCGCACAAGTATGGGATATGCAAGACGTGCCCTAAGTTCAGCCCTCTGTTCGTAAGTCAGGCGTTCATCGTCAGCCTTACGCTCCACGTCATAAAGCAACTGTATCTGTGCGAGCGCATAGTCGGCACGCTGCATGTCATTCTTTCTTGCCTCCCAAAAATGTCTGCGTGCATGGGCCCAACAGCCAAGAAGGATAATACCTTTCTTGCGTCCAGCATCTCGTACCTTTCGTATCCGTCCGTCTGTATGGCTCCCCGGAACTTGCCGAAGAGTTTCAGCACCACCTTTCCACTTCGGGAACCCTTGTCATAGTAAAAGAACTGACGTCCGGTCATGACACTGCGCACAAGCCAGATATAACCTTTGACCGTCTTGTGTCTCTCGTCATTCATCACGGGGATTGTCGTTTCATCCGACTGTATGTAGTCAGTCTGCATCACCAGCTCCCATAATCGGAAGTAAAGGGGCCTTAGCAAATCCGCCACATCCTTGAACCAGTCGTTGACCGTTGACGCGGGGAGATGTACCCCCACACGTTTGAACTGTTCCAGTTGCCTGTGGAACGGTATGTGATCCACATATTTCCCTATCATCATGTCTGCCAGCAATGAGGCAGAGGCATAGCTCTTTGCTATTGGCATGACGGGAAGCGGGCCGGTCTTGAACTCGTTTGTACCCTTCCGTTTGGCTGTATGGCGCACTATCCTGCGGATATAGAACTTCTCGGGCTCGTGCATAAGGATCTCGGTCACTTCCTCTCCGGGAAGGAGCGTCCACTCTTCCGGATTATACCCTTCGGGATATATATGGACCACCTCACGCTCAAGATTCTCCGGAAGGGATTTTCTCGCAGGATGCTGCTTCCCCGCTTTTTTACGGGCGATGATCGCTTCTCTGGTAGCCTTCAACTCCTTTTCTGCTTCTTCTGCGGCTTCAGCCTCCTGGGGAAGCATGTCAAAGCCTTCAAAATCCAGCCAGCGGTCCTGGGCGTCAGGCTTTATGAACTTTTCCGCCTTCTTACCGTACAACTGCCGTTCAAGATAGGATACACGTTGCTCCAGACTGTTGATTTTTGCTTCCTTTTGGGCGATTATGGCATCCTTGTCAGACAATAAAGCCTCATACACCTCTTTGTCCGCAGCTTTAAGGGGCTGCGTGGACACCATCTCCTTCAACCGGCTGTTTTCTCTATACAGACAGTCGCATTTGTGCATGAGATCCTTTATCAGTAATTCCTTATCGGTTGGCATAATCGTTTAAATATGATGCTAAGATACTAAAAAACAGCCGGAATACGGCATTGTATATGTTATAATTTGTTACAACTACAACCCATGGAAACCACTCCTTTTATAACGCCTGACCTTGCTGCCGTCCATTCCTTGAACCATCATCACAAGGTCATTCCAGAAGGTTTCAATCGCTTTAATCCGACCTTCCTCCGTATTTATGACCGGCAGATGGAAGTGCCCATGTTCCAGCCTCATATGGTATATCACCAGACCACCATATTCCATATGGAGGATTTTCATACAGGTACAATTCGCATTGATAAAAATGAAAGCGTCACCGTCCCGTACATTCTTTCCCATCTGGTTGGTCACGATGCCGCTAAGCGTATAAAAACTCTTACGCATGTCTGTCGGATACGGGTAAAGATAATATCTGTTGGATTCATTCAAAGAAAACATAGGCTAACGGTTTGAATTCAAAAATATCAGGGTTTGCAATACCTCCGGTGACAAAGGGCTGTTCAAGCGGACTGTGACGCCATTGGGATAGGAGATCTCACATAGCGGCTGGGGAATTGGCGACGGGCTGACCGGAGGGGCAGACAGCAGGGATTTCTCCTTATGGGGAAGACTGACCTGGCCCTTACTGTTTACCTTTACCGGGATAAAGCCGCCTTTGCGCAACAGCTTGGAACGCCACTCGTAGAAACGTTTGGGACGAATACATTCATTCGAACAAAAATCCATAACTGACAGTCCGCTCGACTTGAAACGGGAATAAATAGATTCAAAATCTTCCATGGTCCATTGATGTGACATAACAATTGAGCTTTTTTACTTTGATTACAAAAGTAATATCACATTTTTAGAATGAAAGGGGGAGTTTATCGAATGCTTACTTTACACACATCTACTTTCCGGAGGAATACTTCATCCGCAAGAAACGTATCACCGTCACCATTCCTGCCGCACTGTCCCGTTTCCGGCTGGTGGAGAAGAACTTCGGTCCCGGCATCCGGTGTGAAAAGAGCGTGAATAAGGAAGGGGATTCCCTTTTTGTCTACACCTTAAAAGGAGTGCCTGCCACCCGAAAGGAAGAAGCTGCTCCCGCAGACAACTGCCTCTATCCCCATCTGCTGGTGACCGGTCCCTTTGCCGATGTACAGGCCATGTACCGCTGGCTGAACGGACTGGCCGAGGTGGACTGCACTCTCCCCCAAGCCGAAATGCTGACGGATGAAATTACTGCCGGATGCACCGATGAACTGGAGAAGATACGCCGCACCTATGCCTATGTACAGCAGAACATACGCTACATCGCCTTTGAAAACGGATTGGCAGGACATCGGCCCGACCGGCCTGCCGAAGTGCTGCGCAAGCGTTACGGCGACTGCAAGGGAATGGCACTCCTGCTGCGCACATTGCTGAAAGCCCAAGGATTCGATGCCCAAATGGCTATATCGGTACGGACGACATCGCCAGTTCTCCCGACGAAGTGCCGACACTGGCTGCCATCAACCATGCCTTCTGCCTTCTTTTCCATCAAGGGAAAAGATATTGCCTGGATGCCACCTACCGATACCTACCGCCCGAAGACATCCCCCAAGGTATACAAGGCCGAAAAGCACTGGTAGAAAACGGAGACAGCTGCCTGATACTGACTCTTCCCCAGCAGGATGCCTCCGCCTCTACGGACAGTCTCAATTATCACTATCGCTTGATGACGGACAGCAATCCCCCTACCCTGAAAGGCACCGCCACCCGCGTAAGTACGGGCGAATACAAGGAATACCTGCTCAGTCTCTACCATGACACCCCCAAGGAAAAGCAGACAGACCTGCTAAACAATCAGATAAACAATACCGCTGCCGTACAATCGGCCGATGGAGAGTACTGCCTCGAAGCAGACCCGCACGAAGATTTCTTCCACCAGCCCATTGACACCACCCGCCGCAAGCAGGATTACCTACTGCCGTGGAGATGCCGTATTGTACGCGAGGTAACGATTGATATTCCACAAGGATATGCCGTGTCTTATTTGCCTGCAGACTTTCACATTGAAACGAATCAGGCATCCTCAGTTGCTCCTACCGCGCCGGAGCAGGATATATCCACTTCCGAAAAGTGATGGAGATACGCAGAAAACGTATTCCACTTGCTCTTATCCCTGCTTGGAATGATGCCCTGCGACAATGGAAAAAAGCCTGCAACGAACAGATAGTAATCCGGCAAAACACCCTTTAAACAAATAATTGAATATAAAACGCCATCACCATGAAAACAACACGTTTTTTCCTACTGCTGCTGATGTTACTTGCCACTTCGGGACTGAATGCCCAAAAGGAAGAAGACAAATATGCTGCGCTCGTAAGCGAAGTGCGCAATGAAGTATGGTCGCTGAACCTGCCCGACTTTAAAAATATGACTGTACCCGAGAAATACAGAAACGAACCCGCCGTTATCCTTGCCGCACACAGCCGTCTGGAGGTAACCCGGAAAACCAAGTTGGACTGGTGGGGAATGGGATTGACCAAACAACAGATAACCTGCCGCAGCATCTACCGCCAAATGGTATACATCAACAGCCAAAGTGCACTGGAAGAGATGTCACAGTTCAGCTTCCTTTCCCAGGAAAAAGAACGCTACACCCGCAATGAACAACAGCGTATACTGGGTGTGCGCATCATCAAACCGGACGGAACAATTCAGGAAACAGACCCGCAGGAGTACATGGAAACCGATGAAGGCGGCCACCCACGTAGCCGCAACATCCAAGAGAAATGGAACAAGCTGGCCGTACCCGGACTGGAAATCGGAGACATCATCGACTTGTTCTTCGTACGATACACCATACTGAACAACCAGAATCCCGAACCTTTCGGTTTTTACTTTATGGACAGCTATCCTCTGCTTGCCTATTCCGTCCATTGCGAGATAGACCCGAAGCTGAGCACTTTCTACCGTTGCCTGAACGGAGCAAGGGACTTCGACCATAGCACCGATACCGAAGGAAACCATATCCTCGACTTGCATACCGGAGACTCCGGACGTGTCATTCCCGACTTCTGGTACAACAGTGCCCGGCAAACGCCCATGATTCTGATGTACATCTACAACAGCAAGACACCCTATGCCTGGATGCCACCCAGCGCCCGTAAACCCGGACTATATGCCAACCCCAATCCGAAGCTGATGACAGATGACACACGTGCCTCCATGAAAGCTCCCGGCACCAACTGGTCTGGTCTGCGCAGCGGACGGAAAGGCGAAATATCCAAAGCCCTTAAAAACCGACAAGCCGAAGGATGGAGCGATGAGAAACTGATGGACTACCTCTACCAATACTGCTATTACCGGTATATGGAAAACGGTGCGGACTATACTCCCGCCAGTTTCATCCTGCTGATGCACGAACTTCTGGAAAAAGCAAGTATTCCCCACCGGACAGGAATCACGACCAAAGATACCCGGGAGCCTCTGGACCAGCTCATCAACTACAGCAATACCACTTGGTTTATCTATCTGGAATCCAACGGAAAATGCTATACTCCACCGGCCTGCTATGCTGTTCCCGGTGAAGTGCCTGCCAGCCTGCAAGGCGAAGAAGCCATACTGGAAGACAACACATGCCTTACCCTTCCCTCCGCCACCCCCCAAGACAACCGGGATATGGCTACCATAAACGCTTCTATAAGCGGCACCACTCTCCACATCAGTCGCCGGGAAGAGATGAGCGGTGCTCTGAAAGAACACTTCCAACCCTACCTCATTATGGACGAGGACCTTTACAACTCCGTTCGTCGCCAACTGGGTATTACAGCCACCATCTACGACGAAACCAAAGAAAAATTCCATGCCGACCTGCGCGAAAGTTACCGCCGTGAACGGGAGCAGGAGAAAGAGCGTTACCGTAATGAAATCATCGGTTATCATGGCTCGGAAGAAGGACTGGAAACACTCCTCGGCTACCAGCTTTTCAGCATCGGAAACCGGGCAGACAGTGCGGCACTTGCCTATCAAGTGGACTATGTACTGGACGGATACGTAAAGAAAGCGGGTACAAACTTTGTTCTCTCCGTAGGTCGGTTGATAGGGTCACAGCCAGAGCTGAAAGGCGAACAACGCCTGCGCAAGGAGGACATTTATTGGGAGATGCCCCGTTGTTACCAATGGGACATCACAGTCAATCTGCCGGAAGGTTATCGAATTTCTCCCGAAGGCCTGGAAAGACTGAACGTAAAAGTAGAAAACGACTGCGGCGCTTTCATTGTCCAAGCCACCACTGAAGACGGAACATTAAGAATAAAAGCCGAAAAACGCATCAACCACAAGACGGAACCGGTAGCCAACTGGGAGAAACTGCTTGAAATAACCGATGCTGCCAACAGTTATGAAGCACTTTCAATAGTGTTCCAAGCAACCATTAATCCCCCTACATCTCCAACAACCGGCTATTAATCCTTCTCTGCCCGCTGCAGCATCGCCATACACAGCTTGCTGTCGTACTGTACAGCCACTGCAAAACGACTGCATACTTTTTGCAGCGTCACTGCATACCGGTTTGCAGCAGCACTGCAACAGTTTTGCAGTCGCACTGCAATTTGTTTGCAGTGACGCTGCAGCAAATGTGCAGCAATTACAAGCTATATGACTGTCACAGCAAACAAAAAGCCCCGCAGAGCTTGCTTTCGCTCTGCGGGACTTTGTTCTCTCTATGAGGAAATTATCATCAATAGTTTGACTTCTTTACTTCGAAGTAAGCCTGCGGATGCAAGCAAGCCGGGCATACCTGAGGAGCTTCCTTACCGGTGTAGATGAAACCACAGTTGCGGCACTGCCATACCACTTCGCCTTCCTTGGCAAATACGCTGGCAGTCTCTATATTCTGGATAAAGCGCGATAACGTTCTTCGTGTCCCTTTTCGGCAATGGCGATGTTACGGTACATAAGAGCGATTTCGGGGAAACCTTCTTCGTCTGCAATATCAGCAAACTTAGGATAATCCAATGACCATTCTTCGTGTTCGCCGGCAGCAGCTTCCTGAAGATTTTCCAGGGTAGTGCCGATAACACCTGCAGGATAAGAAGCGGTGATTTCCACCATACCGCCTTCCAGCCACTTGAACATACGTTTAGCGTGTTCCTTTTCCTGGTCAGCCGTTTCTGTGAAAATAGCGGCGATTTGTTCGTAACCTTCTTTCTTGGCTACACTTGCAAAATAAGTGTAACGCATTCTTGCTTGTGATTCACCAGCGAATGAAGTCAGCAGATTCTTCTCAGTCTGAGTTCCTTTAACACTTTTAGCCATAGTCTCTTTTTTTATTAGTTAATATAATTACGTATAAATGTCGTTCGTACTGTTTATAAACAACACAAAATTACGAATTTAGTTTGGAATAATCACACCTCTGCCCCATCGGATTTATTTATCGTCTTATAGAAAGAATCTATCTTCACCGATAACCCGAAGAGGTATTTCAGACATAATTAATAGCACATATCTGATAAGGAAAACAAAATACATCACAGTTGTGTTCACTAATATCCATTATTTTTATCTACTTTTGCAGGCAATTTGCAATATATACATTACATTCTGTATAAAAAAACGTATAAAAAAGTAGATTATAATGAAAGCGTTCGGATTCAGACCAAAGCTATACACGGCTTTAAAAAATTACTCTAAAGAACTGTTCATGGCAGACCTGATGGCAGGTATCATTGTAGGTATCGTTGCCCTCCCGCTTGCCATTGCATTCGGTATCGCCTCCGGCGTATCACCGGAGAAAGGTATCATTACGGCTATCATAGCCGGTTTCATCATCTCCCTGATGGGTGGGAGCAAGGTACAGATTGGAGGACCGACCGGTGCGTTCATCGTCATTATCTATGGCATCATCCAGCAATACGGTGAATCGGGCTTATTGTCGCCACACTGATGGCAGGCGTACTGCTCATCCTGCTGGGAGTGTTCAAGCTGGGAGCTGTCATTAAGTTTATCCCCTATCCCATCATCGTAGGTTTTACAAGCGGTATTGCCGTCACCATCTTCACTACGCAGATTGCCGATATTTTCGGGTTGACGTTCGGAGGAGAGAAAGTTCCGGGAGACTTTGTAGGAAAATGGATGATTTATTTCCGACATTTCGATACCGTAAACTGGTGGAACACGATTGTAAGTATTGTCAGCATCTTCATCATTGCCATTACACCGCGGTTCTCGAAGAAGATTCCGGGGTCACTTATTGCCATCATCGTGGTGACAGTGGCAGTCTGGCTGATGAAAGTATATGGAGGCATTGATTGTATCGATACCATCGGCGACCGTTTCAGCATCCGTGCCGAACTGCCGGATGCCGTGATGCCTGCCTGGATTGGGAAGCGATAAAGAACTTGTTCCCCGTAGCCATTACAATCGCTGTACTGGGTGCCATCGATCTTGCTGTCTGCCACCGTGGCCGATGGTGTGATAGGCGACAAACACGATCCAACACGGAACTGATAGCACAAGGTGTTGCCAACATGGC
>ENA-OQDW01000543-OQDW01000543.1-human-gut-metagenome-genome-assembly--contig:-NODE-543-length-15391-cov-3.135810_pt1 | contig 15391 bp, 17 predicted proteins | sample MGYA00242784_ERZ504613 | MGnify/ENA primary metagenome ERZ504613 (study PRJEB26092, sample SAMD00036330) | human gut metagenome | host: Homo sapiens | study: EMG produced TPA metagenomics assembly of... | reverse complement strand
CAAATCCATAAGGCTCCCCCACTCTAATCCTCAAATACGACTGAGATTCCCGCCGCCGCTTTCGTTTTCAGCACGACGTAAGGCAGGAGGCGGCGCCTTTCTGGCTCCTCCTTTGCGGCAGGTCCGACGAGTTTTGTCCGCACGAAAACGGCGTTTTCCGATTTCGATACTTCTTCGATCTGTATGGAAAAGCCTCCGCTTTTCTGCTTTCCGTAGCCGCGCAGTATGTAGAGATCGTCCCCGCTCTCGTACGCCATCTGGAACGCGGATTCTTTTTTCTTACGCAAAATCTGATCGATTTCCGGCGGAAAATCGCCCGGCTTTACAATCGCATACGACAGTTCTTTCCGCTCGCCCTCGCTCACATCTGTGATCCGGCACGATGCTAGGAGCATCAGGATCACCGCCGCCAGAAGAACTCTTCCCCGTCTCTTTTTCTTCATCATTCCAAACGCCGCTTCCCGCTCTTTCTATCCATTGTATGACGGGCCACAGTCTTCTATGACGCAAAATCTTTTTCCGAAAAAGACGAAAGTTATTGCAACCCGCCCCATATATGACGTATACTGAAAAGTACGCAATAATTGAATATCACTATTTTTACCAAGAGGAGAAAAAGATTCATGATTCGTTTTATTCTGGTCATTCTGACCGCTTTTCTGTATCTGATTCTGTCGATCCCGGTGCTTCTTGTTCTGCTTCTGATCCGGAAGAAAAAGCCGGAGGTCTGTGACAAGGTAAGCCGCTCCCTGATCCGCTGGATTTTTCGCGTAATTCTGTTTTTTTCCGGCACGAAGATCACCGTAAAAGGTCAGGAAAATATTCCGAAGGACCGGGCTGTTCTATACATCGGCAATCACCGCAGCTATTTCGATATCCTTGTAACCTATACAACGGTTCCGGGTTCCTGCGGATTTGTCGCCAAAAAAGAACTTTCACGCATTCCGCTGTTAAAGAACTGGATGGAACTCATCCACTGCCTGTTTCTCGACCGTTCCGACATCAAGCAGGGTCTGCAGATGATTCTCTCCGGATGTGAGGAGATCAAGAGCGGCACTTCCATCTGTATCTCCGATACCCGCGGCAAGACGGAGAGCGAGCTGGAGCTCGGCGAGTTCCACAACGGTTCATTCAAGATGGCAACGAAAACCGGCTGCCCGATCATTCCGCTTTCGATTTCCGGATCCAGAGAAATTCTGGAAGCACATTTCCCGAAGATCCGCGGTACCCACGTTACCGTAACGTACGGCAAGCCGATCATTCCGGGCGAGCTTACGAAGGAAGAGAAAAAAGAGATTGGAAATTATACGAAAAACATTCTATTAGAACAATTGAAAGAAAATGCTTGAAAATGCCAGACCCCTGCGATATAATAAATATATAAAAAGAAAGCACCCACTCCAAAGTGGATGCTCTCGAGAAAAGGGTTAAATGTTCTTACGAACACCGCCTATCCCGTTTGCCGACGGGGTAGGCATTTTTATTTTCGCTTATTTCTCTTATCGAGAAAGGTAAGCAACGCAATGATGAAGCCTCCGAAGGAAATCAGTAAAGCTAAGATTCCCAGAAAAACCATAATAATTTCGTATGCTGTCATTTACGCCACCTCCCTTCCTATGTATTCATTAGCTCGGGAGGCTACCACCCTGTCATGGGTACTTTCCAGTTTAAAATTTTATCATAATTTCTGTGCTGTTTCAAGCATCTCCACAATCTTTCCATATTCCATAAAATGCGATGCCTTTACCAGAATCTGATCGCCGTCCTGTAAGAGCTTCGGCAGTTCTGCCATCAGGCTCTCGCGGTCTGCAAAGTGGCGTACCTCAAGCTTCGAATCAGCCTCTTTTGCCGCTTTTGCAAGATGCTCGCAGAGCGGTCCCGCACAGTAGAGGGCGTCAATGCCGCAGGTTCCGGCGTGTGTGCCGACTTCGGCGTGAAGTGCTGCCTCATCGGTTCCAAGCTCGCCCATATCGCCGAGTACAGCCACTTTTCTTCCCTTCGCCTCTTTCAGAACATCGAGAGATGCCTTCATCGAAACCGGGTTTGCGTTGTAGCAGTCATCGACAACGGTGTATTTTCCTGTCTCGATGATGTGGAATCTTCCGCTCACCGACTGCAGTGTCTCGATTCCCTGTTTGATCTGCTCCAGCGTCAGCCCGTACATGCATCCGACTGCGGTTCCGGCCAGCGCATTGTAAACCATATGGCGTCCCGGAATCGGAATCAGTGCAGAAAAGCTCCCATGCGGGGTATGAATCCGGCAGGAAATGCCGCGGAAGCCTGGCTCTCGATCTCATCGGCATAATATTCGTTTTTTTCATCCAATCCGAAATGAACCGGCTTGATGCCGTGAACCGTTCCAACAGTAGACAGCTTATCATCGTCCCCATTGATGATAATGTGCCCGTTCTCACGCAGATGATCAAAGATCTCGGTTTTTGCCTGTAAAATACCGTCTCGCGTCTTCAGATTTTCCAGATGGCACCAGCCGATATTCGTAATGACTGCGGTCTCCGGGCGTGCGATCTTCGCCAGACGGTGCATCTGGCCGAAATCGTCGATTCCCATCTCGAGAACCGCCATCTCATCTTCCTCACGCAGACGGAAAACAGTGAGCGACAAGCCCAGCTCATTGTTGAAGTTCGCATCCGTTTTCAGCACACGGTATTTCTGCGCCAGCACCGACGCGATCGTCTCTTTCGTACTGGTCTTTCCAACGCTTCCCGTAATGCCGACAACCGGAATATTGAGCTGCTGCATATAGTATTCTGCCATTGCTTTAATGGCCTCCATGGAATCCTTCACGAGGATATACGGGCATGGCGGTGTTTCAAGTTTCTGCTCGGAAATGACAGCAAGTGCGCCCTGGGAAGCCACGTTCGGGATAAATTTATGGCCGTCCACACGCTCACCCGGAATTGCAACGAAGAGGCTTCCCTCTCCCGCTTTCCGGCTGTCCGTCACGATATCCGTGACTTCCGCTGTTTTCTTTTCTTCCGATCCGAAGTAGATTCCGCCGCACACCTCTGTGATGTGCGCAAGTGTCATATTTTTCATGCGTTGTTACCTCTTTTTCTGAGAGAAAGCTGGATCAGCAGCTCGCAGAGTTCCGGATAGGAAATGCCGAGTACCTGTGCCTCCTGCGGCAGAAGGCTGGTCGGGGTCATGCCCGGAAGGGTGTTTGCCTCGAGGCAGTACATTCTTCCGTCCTTGCGCATCATAAAGTCGAGACGGCAGTAGTTTTCGATACCGAGAGCGGCAGCGCCGTCCTCTGCGTGCTTCTGCATTTCTTTCGTCTGCTCCTCCGTCAGTACGGCCGGGCAGGTATCAACAGTAGCTCCGGCTTTGTATTTGTTCGTGTAATCATAGAAGCCTTCGATCGGTGCAATCTCGATGATCGGGTAAGCCTTTCCGTCTACCACGCCAACGGAGAACTCTCTTCCCTCGATATACTCCTCAACGACAACCTCCGGTTCGTAGGAGAAAGCATCCTTCATAGCCTGCCAGTATTCTTCGTTCGTGTGTGCAATATAGACACCGACACTGGAACCGCCGCAGCACGGTTTTACGACAACCGGAAGCTCCAGGCCAAAGCCGGACAAAGGCTCGCTCTCCTGGCCTTTTTTCAGGGTCACGCCGTTCGGGGTCGGCACATGGTGTGCACGGAAGAACTGTTTTGTGATGGATTTGTCCATTGCGAGGGCGCTGCTTAAATAGCCCGTTCCGGTATACGGAATGCCGAGCAGATCGAACGTAGCCTGTACCTTTCCGTCCTCTCCGTTTGCGCCATGCAGGGCAAGGAAAACAACATCCGCTGCCTCGCAGAGTTCCAGTACGTTCGGTCCGAAAAATCTGCGGCGGGATTCGATCATTTCGTTTAATCCTGCATCAAAGCTGTGCATATATTCTGCTGCTTTGTCTATATCGTACGCCTCCTCTGCAAATACATCTTCCAGGTTCCCCTTCACATCGATACCGCAGAAAACGTCTACCAGAACTGCCTGATGGTTTTTCTCGCGGAGTGCCTTGCAGACCATAGTTCCCGATGTAATGGATACCGAACGTTCCGTGCTGGTTCCTCCAGCTAATACTACTATTTTCATCTATCAAAATCTCCTTTATTTGATGTGCTTCTGCTGTGATGCTTAAGCGTTTTTCCTACAGGCTGTTTTTCTGTGTAGGCTGCGGCCCGGTTACATCATCCAGGCTATAGTATACGATAACCGGGTCACCAATTTCAATAGCATTGAACACTTTTTCTGCTTCTGTGTATGGGGTATTCACACATCCGTGGGATCCGTTCGTCAGATAGATGTCCCCGCCGTACTCGGTACGCCAGCTCGCATCGTGGATTCCGACGTCGCCGTTAAACGGAAGCCAGAACATGACATGGCTCGGATAGAGCTTGAAATCACAGTCACTTTTTTTCGCATCCACCGCCCAGACACTGCCTGCCGGAGTGTCATAGCCCGTCGCATGATTGCCCGTTGTGACCGGTGTTTCCGTCACCAGAACGCCATCCTTGTAGCACCACATTTTCTGCTGGGAAATGCACACCTCGACGTATGTATTTCCGATATCATTGGCCGAGCGGTCATTGGCCGTATAGAGGTAAACCGGGTCGAGATTTCCCTGTGTTTCGTCCTCGATCGCCTGCAGAAGTGCCTGCGTCGTCTCCTCCTTGTCGATGCACCAGCCGTAATCGCCGCCCGCATTCAGGTTAATGGTCGCGCCAAGACTCGTTTTGAAGGTATGCGCCAGCCCGAAGGTGTCCGTCTCATACGCCATATGGCGCACAAAAGCTGCCGCTTCGTCCTGCGAAATCGTGTAGGTTCCATCCTCCCCCTGTACGAGCCAGCTCTGTAAGGTCGCCCGGTCTATGGCATAGCTGTTTTCACCGATTGCATACGTGATCCGCGCCGCTGTCAGGTGGTTCAGTTCCGCCATTTTCCCATTCAGTGCTTCATCATCCTGCGTAATGTCCGGTTTCCGGTAAACATCTTTTTCTTCCAGATCCACGCTCGCCGCTCCGGCATCCAGCGCCTCGATGACAGCCTGCTCCGCCTTCTCATAGTCCACCTGCTCGCCCTCTGTTTCCGGCACAATGACGTACGAGGTTCCGTCATCCGTCAGATACGCATCCGTCGGCGCTTCCTGCTGTTCTTCCTGAAACCCTTCCATCGTCTGCAGTTTTTCCTGCACCATTTCTTTGTCATAGACAGAGTCCGCCGCCACCTGGTTTTCTTTCTCTTTCCAATAGAATGCAGGCCATGCAAGAGTATTCTGGGACTCCAGCAGTTTTTCCACCGCGTGGTCGTCCACATACGTGAGGCCGATCTCCGTGCCGCTTAATGTCTCTGTTTTTCCACCGCGCTCGGTAATGCTGAGTGTATAATCCACAATGTGCTTCTGAATTTCCTCTTTGACCTGCTCTGCGGTCAGCCCTGCGCAGTTCAGTCCGTTGATCGCGGTTTTCGGGAAAAAGTGGGATGCATAGTAATGCCCCACGCCCGCGTAACCGCCTGCGGCCGCAAGGAGTATGATTCCTGCGGCAATTCCTATTACTTTCTTTTTCATGTTTTTCCTTTCTGTCCCATAGAAAATTTCTTTTTAACTTTCTGATAGAAAAAAGCCGGAACTCCCACACCAGAGTTCACAAAAACTGTGTCCCCCGGGAGAATCCGGCTTTTGTATTTTTACTTATCTGTTATTTGCTTTCCAGAATCTTATCCACGCTGACCAGTTTGACACTCAGCACGAATACCTGACCTGCGATTTCCAGCTCTTCCGGTGTCGGGAAGGACGGTGCAATACGGATGTTGGAATCCTGCGGATCGTTGTGATATGGATACGTTGCGCCCGCGCCTGTCATGGTAAGACCGGCCTCTTTTGCCTTTGCAACGATCTTCTTTGCGCATCCCTCCATCGCATCGAAGGAGATGAAGTATCCACCGTTCGGTTTTGTCCAGGAAGCGATGCCAAGGCCGCTCAGCTCCTGATCCATTACCTGCAGAATTGCCTCGAATTTCGGTCCTAAGATCTCAGCATGCTTTTTCATCTGATTCATCACGCCGTCCAGGTTCTGGAAGAATTTTACATGGCGCAGCTGATTCAGTTTATCATGACCGATGATCTGGAAGTTCATGTACTCCTGTGCCTCTTTGAGGTTTGCCTCAGAAGAAATGAGAGCTGCAATTCCGGCTCCCGGATAGCTTACTTTCGAAGTGGATACGAACTCATAGACCATATCCGGATTTCCGGCTTTCTCGCACTCCTCGATGATGTTCAGCAGGTGATCCTGTCTGTCATCATACAGGTGATGGATAATGTATGCATTATCCCAGAAAATACGGAAGTCTTTGGCTGCCGGTTTCAGGTTTGCAAATCTTCTGACGGTCTCATCGGAGTAGGTGTAGCCCTGCGGGTTGGAGTATTTCGGTACACACCAGATTCCCTTGATGGCGTCATCTTCTGCAACGAGTTTTTCTACCATGTCCATGTCCGGTCCTTCCGGCGTCATCTGAACATTGATCATCTCAACGCCGAAGTACTCGGTTACACCGAAGTGACGGTCATAGCCCGGTACCGGACAGAGGAATTTTACTTTGTCCAGCTTGTTCCACGGAGTGCAGCCTGCAACGCCCTTCAGGAACGAACGTGCTACGGTATCAAACATAATGGTAAGGCTGGCGTTTCCGTAAACGATGACGTTTTCCGCCGGAACCTCACAGATATCTCCGATCAGTTTTCTTGCTTCCGGAATACCGGTCAGCACGCCGTAGTTCCGGCAGTCGGTTCCATCTTCTGCGAAGGTGTCTTCATTTTTCGAGAGAACGGTAAGCATTCCTTCCGTGAGATCTAACTGGGCTGCTGCAGGTTTTCCTCTGGAAATATTCAGATTGAGGCCTTTTGCTTTTACCTCTGCAAATTCCTGCTCCAGTCTGGCTTTCTCGGCAACTAATTCTTCTTTGGTCCATTCGATATACGGTTTCATGAAACGTCCTCCCTTGTACTTTCCTTACCCGTTTTTCAGGTTTCTTGCTCAACTAAAGACCATTTTACCAGATCATGAGTTTCTGTCAAGGAGAACTTGCATGTTTTATACACTTTTCAGCATTTTATCCCACTTTTTGCAGTTTTATACTTCATTTCCTGCAATTTCAGCCAAATGTTTTTCGTATGACGGACATACGTCCGCTGCCAAAAGATGTTTTAAACGTTGTCAGACTGCCATCTTCCCGATGCACCGCACGGCAGAACAAGGCCGGTCGACTTGACCGGAAGGCCGATTTCCTGTGCTTCTACGTGGCCTTTGTACTGTTTTAATTCCAGGGAAATCATGTACGTCAGGACAGCCGGTGCAAGTCCTGTCGTGTAAGAATTCACAAGGAAGAACAGCGGGTCATCGCTTAAGAGCTGCGTGCAGAGCTTGATGAACGGATGAATCGACTCCTCGATTTTCCAGATCTCGCCCTTTGGTCCTCTTCCGTAGGACGGCGGTCCATGATGATCGCGTCGTAGTGGTTGCCTCTGCGGATCTCGCGCTCGACAAATTTGGTGCAGTCATCCACAAGCCAGCGGATCGGCTTGTCCGAAAGGCCGGACACGGCAGCGTTCTCTTTTGCCCAGTTGACCATGCCTTTGGATGCATCGACATGTGTGACGCTTGCGCCTGCTGCGGCCGCTGCGAGCGTTGCGCCTCCCGTGTAGGCGAACAGGTTCAGCACTTTAATCGGGCGGTTGGCACGGCGGATCAGATCGCCGAACCAGTCCCAGTTCGTTGCCTGCTCCGGGAAAAGGCCGGTGTGTTTGAAGCTGAACGGTTTCAGGCGGAAGGTCAGGTCTTTATAGTTGATCTCCCACTGCTCCGGCAGATGGAAAAACTCCCATTCTCCGCCGCCCTTGCTGCTTCTGTGATAATGACCGTTTTTCTTTTTCCAGCCCGGATTTTCTTTTTTCGTGTTCCAGATGACCTGCGGGTCTGGTCTTACCAGAAGGTAATCTCCCCACCGCTCCAGTTTTTCTCCGCCGGACGTATCCAGCACTTCATAATCTTTCCATCCATCTGCTATCCACATTTTATTGGTTTCCTTTCTCTTTTATCTCAAAATTTATCGTGTTCTGAATTGTACGTTCCTATGATACCATAAAAGTATTGTTTTTCCAAAACATTTCTTATATCATAGTTCTGGGCATCCGCGCATTTGATCCGGAAATCTGCCCGTGGAAAGGATTTTTCTCATGGAAACCGTACTCTTATATCAGATCAAAGGAACGAAAACAGCTGTGCTTTTAAAGCCGGTTCTCTTAAAGCTCGGTATCCGCGTGCGCATTGTGGAACCGGAACAGTATCTCCAGTCGATCGGATTTCTTGCCGGAAATAAAGCATTTGCAGAATCCCCCGAAGCCTATGACGGCGCCGGATTTGATGAACCAATGATGGTCATGGCCGGCTTTTCCGAGCGGAAACTTGATCTTTTTCTCACCGAAATGCGCCGGAAAAAAGTGCCGCCGATCGCCCTCAAAGCCATCGTCACAACGCAGAACCAGGCGTGGAATTCGCTGCAGCTCTACAGAGAATTAAAAGAAGAACACGAAAAAATGAAATCGTACCGGAAATAACTGGTCTGGTCAAAAAATCCGGAATTGGAACTTTTTCTTCATGCCACCACTCCCTATAATAGGGTGCAATCAAGGAACGAAAGTTCCAGATACCAAAGGAGTGCGTTGTTATGAAAAATGAAAAAGTCTGGAAAATCGCAATGACAGGTGTCTTTGCAGCCCTTTCCTACGTTGTCTTCACCTTCCTGCAGTTCAAAATCTGGCTGCCAGGCGGAGATGCCACCTCAATCCATTTCGGAAACGCTGTCTGTGTGCTCGGTGCGCTAATTCTCGGCGGTGTTTACGGCGGAATCGGCGGTGCGATCGGCATGACCATCGGAGATCTTCTCGATCCGGTCTATGTGGTATACGCACCAAAGACTTCATCTTAAAATTCTGCATCGGCCTCATCGCAGGACTGATCGCACACAAAATCGGTAAAATCAACGAGCAGACCGATCAGAAACAGATCTTCAAATGGGCACTGCTTGCAGCCATCGGCGGACTTCTGTTCAATGTGATCTTCGATCCGCTCATCGGTTACTTCTACAAACTGGTTCTTCTTGGAAAACCGGCAGCAGAGGTTACCTTAAGCTGGAACGTAGCGGCAACTTCCATCAACGCCGTACTTTCCACCATCGCTTCCGTTGTCATCTACATGGCACTGCGTCCGGCTCTTCAGAAATCCGGACTGTTTAGCCAGGTAAAGGCAGCAGCGAAATAAAAAATAAATTTCATTTACGCGATATCCAAAAAAGTCACCATGTTCTATTTCGAACCGGTGACTTTTTCATGTCATTTCTTTTTATTTTTCAGCGGTGGCTGCTGCCTCTTCTTCCTCGTGCTTCGGGGTCAGCTTCTCGTTGATGAATCCATTTTCTTTCATCTTCTCTTACTCCTCATCTTTTGTTTTTTCTCCGGCGAACCACGCTTTTTCAATCATTTCCAGTTCCCGGATATCAATACAGTTGGGAATGCTTCCTTCTCTTACCGCCTTCTGGCACTCTTTGAGATCCATCCAGCGGACTGCTTCTACTTCCGACTCCTGTAGATGCAGTTTTTCCGCCTCGACCGGCTTCGTGTAAAGATACACGGCGCTGACCTCATGATCGTGGAACGGTTTTCCGTAAAAAACACCGTGTGATACTTTTTCCAGCAGGCCAAGATCCCTCAGCTCCTCTGCCTCTGCGTGGATGCCGAGCTCCTCGCCGATTTCCCGCAGAGCCCCTTCCAAATATGTATCGCCCGCCGAAAGATGGCCGGCGCTTGAAATATCGTAGCAGCCCGGATTCGAATCTTTCCAGGCACTCCTTTTCTGCAGCAGTACCTCACAGCCGCTCTTCTCATTCGCCCGTGCAATCCAGATATGTGCCGTTCCGTGACACCGTCCCTCACTGTGCGCCACGCCGCGTTCTACGATGGTTCCGGTCGGCGTGCCGTCGCCTGAGCGCTCCTCAAAAAGTTCCATCTGTTTTCCGTTCAGCACCGCTTCTGCGAGCGTGTCGCCCACATACCGCAGCTTCAGGGAGAAAAACGGCTCGTCTTCATTCAGAAGGCGGAAAAAGATTTTGTCTCCCTCCCACAGATTCAGGTGCAGGACGTCCTCTTTTTTCACCCAGCGAGTTCGCCCTCATCACATGCAATCGGTTCTCCCGTAAATCCGTCTGCCGTGTAGAGACACATATACTCCATGTACTCCACCGTTTTGCTGTTTTCTGCCTCTGTCACAAAGGTAACGAGACCGCGGAAACGCCAGCTCGTCAGCGTGTAGCCGGTTTCCTCTTTTACTTCACGCAGCAGGCATTCCTCCGGGCTTTCGCCAAGTTCCGCATGGCCGCCGACGCGATCCACTTGTCCTTGTTGACATCGTTCTTTTTCACCGTGCGGTGCATCATCAGATAGCTGTCATCCTTTTCGATGTAGCACAGCGTTGTCATGCAGCCTCTGCCTCTTTCTTCTGTTTTTTCCTCCATCTTTGACTCCCTCCGTCGTGTGCCGGACTTCTTTCCGCTTCTTTTGTTTTTCAGGAAAAATGTATTTCTGCACACACCTTTTTCTCGTTTTCTATTCTACCATACTTTTTCAGAATTCCAGCAACAAATTTCTATCTTTTTGCAGATCTTTCACGAAAAATGTAACGACCATTCCGCATCTTCTTGACTCTCACACAGTACTGTGTTAAAGTGTCTGTAATTGATGTTTTGTCACCCGTAAACAACGTTTCTTATCATTTCTTACATTTGAGGTTTTCATGATGGAAAAACAGACGATAGTTGTGAAAGTCGGCACCAGCTCCCTGACACTCTCAGACGGAACCATGGATGCTGAAAAAATACGGAACATTACGACCCAGCTTGCCGCGCTGCAGACGGCAGGCCACCATGTGATTCTCGTTTCCTCCGGTGCGATCGCCGCAGGCTTTTCCCGTCTCGGCTTTAAAAAACGGCCGACGAAAATTGCCGATAAACAGGCTGCCGCTGCTGTCGGCCAGGGCCTTCTGATGGAGGAATACACGAAAAATCTGATGGCGTACCAGATTCCGGGTGCGCAGATTCTTTTGAACCGCAGTGACTTTGAGGACCGCCGCCGCTATAAAAACATCTTCAGCTCCCTCTCCGTCCTGCTCGGGCGCGGTGCGATTCCGATCATCAATGAGAACGATACGATCGCGATTGAGGAGCTGAAGGTCGGCGACAACGACACGCTCTCCGCCCAGGTGGCTGCGATGCTGCATGCATCGCTTCTGATTCTGCTGACCGATATCGACGGGCTCTACACTGCCAATCCAAAGAGTGACCCGAATGCGCGCCATATCGACGTGGTAAATGAGATCACGCCGGAGCTCACTGCTGCGGCAGGCGGTGCGGGATCGGGCAACGGAACGGGAGGCATGACAACGAAGCTCTCCGCCGCTTCGCTTGCCACAAGAGCCGGTGTGCCGGTTCTGATCTGCTCCTCGGCGGAGGAAAACAACATTGTGCGTGCGGTGAAAGGAACCGCAAAAGGAACGTACTTTACCGCCAGCGGCCACAACATGAAAACGCGTCTGCAGTGGATGGCATTCTATGCGCCGAGTGCGGGCAACCTCTACGTCGATGAGGGTGCCGCAGAAGCACTTGCTGTTCAGGCAAAGAGCCTGCTTCCCAAAGGCATCGTGGCAGTCGAAGGCGATTTTAAGAAAGGCGATGTCGTCAGCGTCTTCCGGCGCGGCAGCATGAATATCTCGGAAAGGGCATTGTCAACTATAACCGGCCGGATCTGCAGAAAATCATGAACGAAAGCACCAGCCACACGGAAGCAATCAACCGCGATAACTGGATCGGCGCGGAATAAATGGTGCCGAATAAAGCATTCTTTTGTTTACGAAAATTCCCCTCCGTGTTATAATATTTGTATTCAGCCGGCTGCAGGTTTTTCTTTCAGCGAGGAAAGGAAGCTGCATCCGGTTTTCCATGTGCTTTTGGTTTTACTTCGAGAGCACAGCAAACACAAAGGAGGTTTTTACCAATGAAATACGATTTTACATCTCTGATGAACCGCAGCGGCCACGATTCGATCGCTGTCGATCAGATCCCGATTCCGGGTGCGGAAGTCAAAGAGGGCTTCTCCCGCATCCCGATGTGGGTGGCCGACATGAACTTCCCGTCTCTTCCGACCATTCAGGAAGCAATTCACGCGAGAGTCAACGAACCGCATTTTGGCTACTTTAATCTGCCGGATGCATATTTTGACAGCATCATCCGCTGGCAGAAAGAGCGCAACGGTGTGGAAGATCTGCCGCGTGAGGCGATCGGCTATGAGAACGGCGTGCTCGGCTGTGTTGCTTCGGCTGCTACCGCTTTTACATCCCCGGGCGAATCCATTCTTCTGCATTCCCCGACATACATCGGTTTTACCGGTGTTCTTGAGAACTGCGGACGCAATATCGTTCTCTCCGATCTTGTTCAGGATGAGAACGGCGTATGGCGTATGGACTACGCCGATATGGACCGCAAGTTAAAAGAACATAACATTCATTTCGCGATTTTCTGCTCTCCGCACAACCCGACAGGCCGTGTCTGGGAGCGCGAGGAAATTGAAAAGGCGATGGAAATTTACAAAGCAAATGAATGCGTTGTCATCTCCGATGAGATCTGGTCTGACCTGACACTGCCGGGCTTCAAACATATCCCAACGCAGTCCGTTTCGAAGGATGCACGCGAGCGCACCATCGCACTTTATGCACCGTCCAAGACCTTTAACCTGGCTGGCCTTGTAGGCTCCTACCACATCATCTACAACCGCATGCTGCGCGACCGTGTGGAGAAGGCTTCGTCCTTTCTCACTACAATTCTCCGAACGTACTCTCTGTTCATGCGCTGATCGGCGCTTACCGTCCGGAGGGATACCAGTGGGTGGATGAACTGCGCGAAGTGCTGAAATCGAATGCGGATTATGCGTACAACTACATTCTCGAGCATTTCAAGGGCGTGAAGCTTTCCAAACCAGAAGGAACGTACATGCTGTACCTCGACTGCGAGGAGTGGTGCAAGGAGCATGATACCGATATGGATACACTGCTGAAAGCTGGTGTTGCTGTCGGCGTGATCTGGCAGGACGGACGGCCGTTCCACAGACCGTATGCGATCCGCCTGAATCTGGCACTGCCGCATGTGCTTGTGAAAGAGGCATTTGACCGTATGGATAAGTATGTATTCAATGCGAAATAATTGTATTTTCTAATTTTATAAGCCAAACATAATGAAAGACCGAAACGGACATTTTCCTCTGCCGTTCCGGTCTTTCGCTGTTTTGTGCATCCTATTTTTTCAGTTTTGCTCCAGCTCCCGCTGTGCCAGCATCTCTTCCACGTTGATGCCGTACTTCTTTAAATTGACGCGGCCGTTTTCCAGCACAATGCCGTCTGCCTCCAGCATATCCGCCTGTTTCCCGGCGCCGCCGAAGACAAATTCCGCGGCCAGTTCGCCTTTGGAGTTTACCACACGGTAGCATGGAATGTGCTCCGGATCTGTGTTTTTATGTAAGGCGTTTCCCACGGCACGCGCCATCTTCGGCTCGCCTGCAAGCGCTGCTATCTGGCCGTATGTCGCCACTTTTCCGCGCGAATCTGCTTTACCGCCTCATAGATTCTTTTGGTCGGGCTGTCCGTGATGATGTCGTAGCTCTCGGCGATCATGGTACGCACAGCGTCATCGGGTACGGTTCCGTCGAGGAGAATCGTGTTCCAATGTTCTTTGTTCTGATGATATCCCGGGATAACTGACGCGAATGCATCGCGCCAGTAGTCCCGCCATTCCGGGTTTGCTTTTACATTCAGCTGAATGATTCCGTCCTTTTCATAGACCCACAGAAATGCCTTTTTGCTTCCTTTCACGCGGATGAGCTGCCAGTTGTCATCGTGAAACGGCGCTTCCTGATATGTGTCCGGGAAGGAAAGGCCATAGGATAGCGCTTCTTCTCTTGTCTTCATTGCAGACTTCCTTTCTTCCTGTCGCGGGTGTTTTGATGTTTTTTCCGCAAAACACCCGCTTTTTTCTGTATTCGTCCTGCCGCTGCGATTCTGCTTTTTTCTGCGGCATTTTTTTTATTATATCATTCCGCCTGCTTCTGCGCAATTTTTCACCTGCTATTTTTCATCTTCGGCTGGAAAATCCAGCTTGCAAGATACGCGAAAATCAACGCCGCTGATGTTCCGACAGCCCCCGCCTTTAATCCGCCCTGGAACAATCCTAAAAATCCGCTTTCTTTACGTCATCGTTACTTTCCTCCTAAACAAAAGATGCCCGAACCCGAGCAGCGGCACCGACGCGCCTGCCCCGGCGTATTCTGCAAATGGATCGTAGAGTCCCAGAAAGCTCAACACCGCGCCCGTGCACACAAGCGTTACCATAATTCTTCCCGGCAGCATTTTCGTGCGGTCGAGCAGAATCTGGCACAGGGCACAAATGAGGCCGCCGACCCAGAAGGCATTGAAATATTCCATGAACGTTCCCATTTTACACATCCTCCTCCCTCTCGATTACAACCGCCTGTGCAATACCAGGCACGCTGCTGCCCTCCTGAAAGCTGACCTTCGACATCAGCGCACCAGTCGGTACAAACAGAATCCTCTTCCACTCTCCGTTTTCCAGCTTCGGCAGCAGATACTCCGCCAGCACCGATGCCGCACAGCCGCAGCCGCTTCCGCCCGCACCGGTGTCCTGTTTTGCCGGATCGAAGATCAGCATGCCGCAGTCACTGTGCTGTTCCGAGATATCGTATCCTTTTTTCTTCAACAGCTCCAGCAGAATTTCCCGCCCCACAACACCGAGATCTCCCGTCACAATGCGGTCGTAATCGGCCGGTTCCCGGTTGAAATCGACGAGGTTCTGTGCAATCGTATCGCACGCAGCGGGGGCCATGCAGGCGCCCATGTTCTGGTTGTCTTTCAGCCCGTAATCAATGATTTTTCCCGTCGTAGCGCCCGTGATTTTCACTCTGCTCTTCGTTTTTCCAAGCACACACGCGCCGCTTCCCGTCACCGTCCAGCTCGCGGACGGCGGGCGCTGGTTTCCGTAGGCGAGCGGAAAACGGAACTCCTTCTCCGCCGTTCCAAAATGGCTCGATGTCACCGCCAGCACCCGGTCACCGTATCCTCCTGCGACTGCCATCGCGCCAAGCGAAAGCGCCTCTCCCATCGTCGAGCAGGCACCGAACAGGCCGTAGAGCGGGCAGTTCAGATCCACCAGGCCGAACGATGATGCGATTGACTGTGCCAGAAGATCGCCCGCAAAAATCATGCGGATCTGCT
>ENA-OQDW01000542-OQDW01000542.1-human-gut-metagenome-genome-assembly--contig:-NODE-542-length-15393-cov-2.555286_pt1 | contig 15393 bp, 18 predicted proteins | sample MGYA00242784_ERZ504613 | MGnify/ENA primary metagenome ERZ504613 (study PRJEB26092, sample SAMD00036330) | human gut metagenome | host: Homo sapiens | study: EMG produced TPA metagenomics assembly of... | reverse complement strand
AGAGGGAATCCACGTAGAGAAAACAAAAGTCGGAGACCGGTATGTTCTGGAGAACATGCGGGAACACGGATACAATATCGGAGGTGAGCAGTCCGGACACGTCATTTTTCTGGATGACAATACGACCGGAGATGGGCTTTTGAGCGCCCTGCATCTTCTGGAAGTGATGGTGGACACCGGAAAGCCGTTGTCAGAGCTGGCAGCGATCATGGAGGTTCTGCCGCAGGCGCTTGTCAATGCCAAGGTGCCGAATCACAAAAAAGAGCATTTTATGGAGTATCCGGAGATTGCAGATGCAATCGCGGAACTGGAGAAAAAGTTTAACGGTGAGGGACGCGTGCTGATCCGGCCGTCCGGTACCGAACCGTTGGTGCGCGTTATGATTGAGGGGAAAGATCAGAAGGTGATTGACGAGGAAGCGAAGAGACTTGCGGATCTGATTACGCGTATTATGCTGTAGAGACAGAGACTTTGTTAGGAAAATTATTCATTGGAGGGAAGAGAGCATGGTAAGTCAGAAAGTCACAGTCAAGAATCCAACGGGGCTGCATCTTAGACCGGCAGGAATCCTGTGCAAGGAGGCGATGCAGTTCAAATCACACATCACATTCCGGTACCGCGAGAATACCGCGAATGCCAAGAGCGTGTTGAGCGTGCTCGGCGCATGCATCAAATCGGGAGATGAGATTGAACTGGTATGCGAGGGGGAAGACGAACAGGAAGCGCTTGCAGCGCTTGTGCATGCCATTGAAAACGGACTTGGAGAATAGAAGAGTAAGAGAGGAAAACCGGATGAAAAAGATACTGGTTACCGGCTGTAACGGTCAGCTGGGGCGCGCAATCCGCGCAGAGTATGCAAAGGAAGACGTAACGTTTATCAACACAGATGTGGTGGAGGGCGATGGTGTCACAGCGCTTGACATCGCCGATGTGGATGCCGTGCTGGCGCTTGTCCGCGCCGAGCGTCCGCAGGTTATCATCAACTGTGCGGCGCACACGAATGTGGATGCCTGTGAGACACAGTGGGATGCGGCGTATCGCATTAACGCGATCGGTCCACGCAACCTGGCCATCGCTGCTGCGGAAGTTGACGCAAAGCTGATACATGTGTCCACGGATTATGTCTTTGCCGGAAACGGAACGAGACCATATACGGAATTCGATGAGCCGGGACCGGTCAGTGCATACGGCAAAACAAAGCTTGAGGGAGAACGCTTCGTGAAGGCGTTCGCGAGAAAGTATTTTATCTTCCGCACGGCATGGCTGTACGGGGACGGCAAAATTTGCCAAAACGATGTTGAGACTCGCAGAGAACCATGAGGAAGTGAGCGTGGTATGCGATCAGCTCGGTTCGCCGACCAGTGCAGTGGAACTTGCACGTGCGATTCATCACTATGAACCGACGGAGAATTACGGACTGTTCCATGCAACCTGCGAGGGGGATACCAACTGGGCGGCATTTGCGGAGGCAGTGTTTGCGCGTGCCGGGAAGAATACCCGCGTCAGACATGTGACAAGTGAGGAGTATGCGGCGATGAATCCTGCTTCGGCGAAGAGACCGGCGTATTCCATTCTGGATAATTATATGATGCGCCTGACGGACGGCTATCGTATGGCTGACTGGGAGAGCGCGCTGGATGAATATATGCAGCATTTGGCTGAGAGAGATACCGACAGAAAAGTGAAAGGATAACCGGAACAGATGAAGAGTGTTGTAATGCGGGATTTGCGTGACTATGTGAGGAAATACTGGGGGCTGCTCGCTGCGTCAATGGCGGCAATGCTGATCTGTTTCGGTTATCTTGTTTTTGTGGCAACATCCGCATTGATACGGAAGAGTTAATCAACCATCCGGGAAGCAGTCTGGGATGGCTTACGATCGGACGGTGGGAGCTGGCGTGGCTCAAGCACCTTCTGGGGCTTGGAACACATCAGGTTATAAAAAGCGGGATACTGTTCTTCCTGTTTTTCTGGCTGGGAGCCAATCTTCTGACGTTCGGCATTTATGAGCGCTCCGGGAAAAAGAAAAGCCGGTACTGGATTTTCCTGCTCCTCTATGTGACGTCCAACATCTGGTGCTATCAGATTTATTTTTCCCTGCAGCAGGCGGAAGTGGCGTTTGCAATGCTGCTGTTGATTGAGGCGGCATTCCTGATGAGCGGGATCGGCGCCGGAACCGTAACAAATCTGCTCCGGGCTTTTGCGGCGGGTGTTCTGTTATTTATCGGTCTGGGATCGTATCAGGCGCTGGCGGTTTACTACATCGCAGTGTGCCTCGTTTTCTTCCTGGCGGAGCTGACTGCGGAGCGGGAGCAGGGCGGATATCTCCGGCAGATTCTCTGGATGATCGTACATTTCGGTGTGGTGTATCTGTGCTATCACTGGTATATGAGCACGTTTCTGGTGTCTTCGGATTATATGGACAGCCAGATGGGCTGGGGAAGACTGCCTGCGCTCGCATGTATCAAGAATGTGCTGCGCACGCTGAAAAATCTGCTGCTCGGCCATGGCCCCAGAAATTTTTCGCTCTACGGATGCGGCGTGGTGCTTCTGCTTGTGCTGGCGGGAAGTGTGCTTGCCTGCCGGAAAAACAGGAACTTCCGTGGGAGAAGAAGAAAATCCGGTATTCATTGCTTGGACTGGCGGGACTGGTGCTTGCGCCGCTGCTTCTGACGGCATACATGGGAGAGATGATCGTGACGAGATCACAGTTTGCGCTTCCGGTGGCGGGAGCGTTCCTGGGAATGTATGTGACGGAGCGGCTTGCGGAACTCTGGAACGGCAGAGACCGCGGTACGGGTTACTGGCTGCTGCTCGCCTGCAGATTGTGCATCTGCCTTGTGATTGCGGTCCAGACCGGCTATGATCTGCGCCTTGCCGTGACCGATGAGATACGATGCAGGAAGATGAGCAGAAGACACAGTTATTGTTAGAGCGCCTTGCTCAGACGGACGGAGACGGACTTCCGCAGCTTCCGGTGGTGTTTGTGGGGTACCAGGAGACAGAACTGCCAGAGTGGTGCAGACGGACCGAGATGTATGGCTGGTCGTTCTATGGCTGGGATTACAGCATGGAGAACCCAACCGGAGCGACACATCGTATTTGCGGTTTTGTACAGGCTTATACCGGGAACGTGCTGCGGGAGGATGCAACGGAAGAACAGAAAAAGACCGCGGTGGAATTGGCGGCACAGATGAAGAATTTTCCGGAAGAGGGATCGGTTCTTGTGACGGAGGATTGTGTTGTGGTACGGCTGTCGGAGGTTAAGGAGCAGATGCCGACAGACTGGTGGTAGAGGTGAAACGGCGGTCTGTGTATACAAGCTTGTGTTGGAACGGAATCTATGATAAAATGAAGAGACTTATGGCAACAAAGTTGTACTGAATTGAGATAGAAAGCATTGGAGATAATGGAGGTTAATATGAGAACTTATTTGGTAACAGGGGGAGCCGGTTTTATCGGTTCCAATTACATTCACTACATGTTCCGCAAATACGGAGATACGATCCGCATCATCAATGTGGATGTCCTCACGTATGCGGGAAACCTTGAGAACCTGAAGGACATTGAGAACAATCCAAATTATACGTTTATTCGGGCGGACATTACGGATAAGGAAGCCATTGCGAAGATTTTCGCGGAGAACGACATTGACCGTGTGGTTCACTTCGCTGCAGAGAGCCATGTAGACCGCAGTATCAAGAATCCGGAGGTCTTCGTGAAGACGAACGTGCTCGGAACGGCAGTGATGTTAAACTGCGCCAAGGCGGCATGGGAACTTCCGGACGGAACATTTAAGGCGGACAAGAAGTTTTTACACGTATCGACGGATGAGGTATACGGCTCCCTGGAGGATGACGGATCTTATTTTTATGAGACGACTCCGTACGCACCACACAGCCCGTATTCAGCCAGCAAGGCATCCTCCGACATGCTGGTAAAGGCATACATTGATACTTACAAGTTCCCGGCGAACATCACAAACTGCTCCAACAATTACGGACCGTACCAGTTCCCGGAGAAGCTGATCCCGCTGATCATCAACAATGCACTGCAGGGCAAGAAGCTTCCGGTGTACGGCGACGGTAAGAATGTGCGTGACTGGCTGTATGTCGACGATCATGCGAAGGGCATCGATATGGTGCAGGAAAAGGGACGCCTCGGTGAGACTTACAACATTGGCGGACACAACGAAAAACAGAATATCCAGATTATTGAGATTATTATTGATACCTTACAGGAGATGCTTCCGGCGGACGATCCGAGAAGAAAGCTGGTAAGCAAAGATCTGATCACTTACGTGGCAGATCGCAAGGGACATGACAGACGCTATGCAATTGCACCGGACAAGATCAAGGCAGAGGTAGGCTGGGAGCCGGAGACAAAGTTCGAGGACGGCATCCGCAAGACGATCGCGTGGTTTTTCGAGCACGAGGACTGGATGAAGAATGTCACCAGCGGTGATTATCAGAAATATTATGAGGATATGTATCAGAACAGATAGTTGATGCAGGCAGCAGTACCGCCTTTTGGGCGATACTGCTTGTTTGCGTTTTAAATTAAGAAAAAATTAAGCTGTGTCCGTTACAAATGTTAATGGACGTGGCGTATATTGGATAAAATGGGAGGATTTTCAGATGAAAGGAATAATACTTGCCGGAGGCTCCGGTACCAGACTTTATCCGCTGACTAAAGCGATTTCAAAACAGATCATGCCGGTGTATGACAAGCCGATGATCTACTATCCATTATCAACGTTGATGCTTGCGGGAATCCGCGAGGTGTTAATCATCTCCACACCGCGGGATCTGCCGGTGTTTGAGGAGCTTTTCGGGGACGGAAGCCAGCTCGGCATGAGTTTTTCCTATGCAGTACAGGAGCAGCCGAGAGGTCTCGCGGACGCATTTATCATCGGTGAAAAATTTATCGGAAATGATGCGGTGGCACTGGTGCTCGGCGATAATATTTTCTACGGACAGAGCTTTTCCAAAGTGTTAAAGAGCGCAGCGGAGCGCACGGAAAAGGAGCAGGGTGCGACGATTTTCGGCTACTATGTCAGAGATCCGAGAGAGTACGGCGTCGTGGAATTCGATGAGAATGGCAAGGCGCTGTCCATCGAGGAAAAGCCGGAGCACCCGAAGTCCAATTATGCAGTGCCGGGACTTTACTTTTACGATAACAATGTGGTGGAGATTGCGAAAAACGTCAAGCCGTCCGCACGCGGGGAGATCGAGATCACCTCGGTCAACAACGCTTATCTGGAGCGTGGAACATTGAGCGTGGAGACGCTTGGAAGAGGATTCGCATGGCTGGATACGGGAAATCACGACATGCTGCTTGCCGCGGCAGATTTTGTGTCTGCATTCCAGAAACGTCAGGGCTTATACATCTCCTGCATTGAGGAGATCGCGTATAAGCGTGGTTTTATCGACAGAGACCAGCTCATCAAGCTGGCACAGCCGCTCTTAAAGACGGATTACGGCAAATATCTGATGGAAATCGCGGAGGGATTATAGAACATGGGTAAGATCAAGGTAACAGAGAATTGCAACGGCATTGAGGGACTGAAGGTCATCGAGCCGGCAGTATTCGGCGATGCGCGCGGATATTTTATGGAGACTTACAATTATAACGATTTTGCGGAGGCGGGGATTGACTGCCAGTTCGTGCAGGACAACCAGTCAGCATCGAAAAAGGGCGTGCTCCGCGGGCTTCATTTTCAGATCAATTATCCGCAGGACAAGCTGGTCCGTGTGGTAAACGGCGAGGTGTTTGACGTTGCGGTGGATTTAAGGGAGGGATCGAAGACGTTCGGCAAATGGTACGGCGTGCTGCTTTCCGCGGAGAACAAGAAGCAGTTTTTCGTGCCGAAGAATTTTGCGCACGGATTTATCGTGCTGTCGGAGGAGGCAGAGTTCTGCTACAAGGTAACGGACTTCTACCATCCGAACGATGAGGCGGTATTCTGTGGAATGATGCCGAGGTCGGCGTGGAATGGCCGATGCCGGAAGGAATGACAGCGGCGGATCTGATCTTATCCGACAAGGATAAAGTGCAGAAAAGCTTCGCAGAATATAAGGCGGCGCACGGCATAAAGTAAGGAAAAACATGCGCCTGCAGAGGGATAGAAAGAGATTAGGAGAACATAGATGGCAGGAAAGAAGAAGGATACATCACTGCTTCATCATCTGATCGGAAGTAGAAGCCTGGTATGGAATCTGGCAAAAAATGACATCAAGAAGAAGTTTGCAGGCTCCTACTTTGGTGTGGTCTGGGCGTTCGTCCAGCCGGTAATCACGGTGCTTTTGTACTGGTTCGTGTTTGAGAAGGGACTGAATTCCAAGGCGACGGATCTTAGGACCGGAATTGAGATTCCATTCGTGCTGTGGCTGACAGCGGGACTTGTGCCGTGGTTCTATTTTCAGGAAGCGCTAAACGGCGGCACCGGTGTTCTGGTGGAGTACAGCTATCTGGTAAAAAAAGTTGTGTTCCAGATCGATATGCTCCCAGTGGTAAAAATGATATCGGCGCTGTTTACGCATCTGTTTTTTGTGGCGTTTACGATTGTGCTTTTCATCTGTATGGGATATATGCCGGACTGGTATGCGCTGCAGGTCATATATTATTCTTTCTGTATGATTCTGTTTGCGACAGGGCTTGTGTATGCGACGAGTGCGGTGACGGTATTTTTCCGCGACATGAAAGAAGTGGTGGGAATCCTGTTGCAGATTGGCATGTGGGTGACGCCGATTATGTGGAACTTTGAGACGATGGTGCAGATACCGGGATGGGCGATTGCCGTGTTAAAGCTCAATCCGATGTACTATATTGTTTCGGGATACCGGAACGCGCTGATCAATCATATCGGATTCTGGGAGGATATGGGGCTTACCGTATATTTCTGGGTTGTGACGGCAGTGCTACTGTTTCTCGGAACGACTGTGTTCAAGAAGCTGCGACCGCATTTTGCGGATGTATTATAGAGAGGAATTTGTAACTGAATGGATGAGTTAGCAATCAGGTAGAAGATGTCAGCAAGGTATACCGGCTATACAACAGACCCTCGGAGCGGCTGTTTGACGCACTGGGGCTTGCGGGAAAAGGCAGATTCAAAGAACATCGGGCACTCGACCATGTCACGTTCGATGTGAAAAAAGGTGAGACGGTCGGAATCATCGGAACGAACGGCTCCGGCAAATCCACCATCTTAAAAATTATCACAGGCGTGCTCTCACCCACAAGCGGTGAGGTCGAGATCGACGGAAGAATCTCGGCGCTGCTGGAACTTGGCGCAGGCTTTAACATGGAATACACCGGCATCGAAAACGTATATCTCAACGGCATGATGATGGGATTCTCCAGGGAGGAGATGGATGCAAGGCTGGACGATATTCTGAAATTTGCGGATATCGGCGAATTTGTAAACCAGCCGTGCAAGACGTATTCCAGCGGTATGTTTGTGCGTCTGGCGTTTGCGGTGGCGATCAACATTGATCCGGAGATCCTCATTGTCGATGAGCGCTGTCGGTCGGAGACGTGTTTTTCCAGGCAAAATGTTATAAAAAGTTCGAGGATTTCAAGGCGGAGGGCAAGACGATCATCTTTGTCAGCCATGACATCAGCAGTGTGGCAAAATACTGTGACCGCGTGATCCTCCTAAACAAGGGCGTCAAGCTGTCGGAGGGAAATCCCAAGGACACGATCAATCTGTACAAGAAAGTGCTGTTAAATCAGTCGCAGAATATTGCGAGCGGACAGGTGCTTGCGGACGCGAAAGAAGACGGGACAAAGAAACTGTGGAAGTCCAACTACGAGCTGAACCCGCAGGTGAATGAATACGGGACCGGGGAAGCGGAAATCATTGATTTTGCGGTGATTGACGAGTATGGAAGCTATACGGGCTGTATCCAGAAGGGACATCTTTTATCATCCGCTCAAAGGTGCAGTTCCACACCGATATTCAGGACCCGATTTTTACCTATACGTTTAAGACCGTGCAGGGAACCGCTGTCACGGGAACGAACACCATGTACGAGAAAGTCGGCGTCGGACTGGCACGGGCGGGAGAGATCTACGTGGCCTCCTTCAAACAGAATATGGATCTGCAGGGAGGCGAGTATCTGCTGTCCATCAGCTGTACCGGCTACGTGGGAGGCGAGTTCCGGGCGTACCACCGGCTGTATGATGTGGTGGGCGTTACGGTCATATCGGACAAGAATACGGTTGGTTTCTATGATATGAATTCGGAGACGACCGTGGAGCGTGTGGAGGAATAAAAGAGCAGGGAACACCGACGGCATGTCAGACAGCAGAGGGATGCGGAGGAACAGTATGAGGATGCAGAAGTTCTGAAGGAACTGTATGAGACCATAAAACAGAATAGTAAGGCAGATTATGCGGGCATCATCGAACAGCGGGCATCTTACCCGTATCTGTATCATTTGTCGCAGATCCGGGAGAATCTGGTGAGCTTTTTGCCGTTTGATAAGGATATGCGGGTTCTGGAATGTAATCCGGAGTGCGGGGCACTGACCGGAAAGCTGCTCGCAATGACGGGCGGCGTGACGGTGCTTGCGGAGAGTGAACTGCAGGAGAAGATTTTAAGAGAGCGCTTTATGGAACCGCAGGAGAGGGAGAAGCTTGACATAAGAAGACTGCTTCCGGAGCACGGGCGGTTCGATGCGATCCTGATCGCCGGTCATTTTTACCGCTGGGAAAAACAGCTTCCGGCGTTAAGAGAGCTGCTTGCGCCGGGAGGAAAGCTTTACGTGGCGGACGCCAACCGGATCGGGCTGAAATATCTTGCGGGATGTCAGGAAGAATACTGTGGCGGATATTTTACCGGAATTGACGGTTATCCGGATGCGGCGGCGGTCGGACGCTCTGGCAGAAGCTACAGCCGGGCAGAGTACACCGGGCTGCTGCAGGCTGCGGGATTTGGGGGACTGACGTTTTACTATCCCTATCCCGACCACAAGTTTCCGTCCGTGATCTACTCGGACGAGTGGCTGCCGCAGAAAGGCGAACTCGCCGAGGGGCGCAGCAATTATGACCGTGACAGGGTGGCATGCTTCAACGAGCGTGTGATGTTTGATTCCCTGTTGGAGGAGGGCGTATTTCAGACGTTCTCCAATTCCTTTTTGATCGAAGCCGTGCAGGAGGGATAGCGCGTTTGGAACGAACGATTTATTCAAAATATTCCAATGAGCGGGCGGAACGGTTCCGTATCCGGACGGATATAGTAACCGATGAAGCCGGAGAGAAAAAAGTATATAAGTACGCCTGTACCATACAGGCGGGAGACCATATTCGCAGGCAGGAAGAACTCGGAAAGCAGCTGGACGCGGCATACGCGGGCAGCCGCATCACCTTCTGCCCCTGTACGACAGAGGATGTGCCGGGGGGATGCAGAAGCGTGTCGCCGTTTGTGCAGGGGGACAATCTGCAGCATCTCATGGAACAGGCGGTGGCAGCCGGCGACTGGGAGACCGTGGAACAGATGGTCGCGGCGTATGCAGACCGTGTGTCCGGCAGCGGAGGAGAGATCCCCTTTGACAGGACGCCGGAGTTTGCGGAGGTATTCGGGGAGGGAAAGCTCCCGGAGGGAATACCCTGCGCCACAGTCAGCGATGTGGATATGATATTTTCCAATATTTTCGTGGAGAGCGGGAAAGCCGCCGCGGACAGCGCGTGGATCGTCATCGATTACGAGTGGACGTTCCCATTTCCGGTGCCGAAGAAATATCTGATCTACCGTGCAGTCTATTATGCCTATTACCAGATTTTTAAGGCAGAGGGAAAAAGTCTTGCGGACTGGCTGAAGTCTGCCGGTCTCACGGAGGAAGAGACAGAATGCTTTGCGCGGATGGAAGAACATTTTCAGGAGTATTTAAGAGCCGGGGCGTTTCCGGTGCGCAGCATGCAGCGGCGGATGGGAACCAGAATCATTCCGTTTGCGGCGCTGCTTGAGGGAGCGGGAGCCGGGGACGGCAGCGAGATTGTGAGAGAGTCGGCGTATCTGCGCGTGAGAAAGCTGCTCTACCATATCGACCGGGCGGAGAGCCAGGACGGCAGCAGAGTCTGTTCCGGATGGGCGTTTGCAAAGACCTGGGACGGGAGATGCCTTCCAGTCAATATCCGGGTGGCGGCACCGGGCGGAGAGCAGTTTGCGGCGGAGATTACAAGAAGAGCACGGGCGGATGTGGCAGAGATGTTTAAGCTCCGCCGGGTGGAAAATCCAGAGTTCGGTTTTGACTGTGTGTGGCAGGCGGCGCCGGAGCAGCGCTTTTGCATATACTTTTCCCTGGGCAACCGGGAAAGCATCTATGAGGGATAAAAGAGAGGGTTTATTATGTACCAATCAAAAGAAAAGATTCAGACAGTCGTGCTGCTTCTGGCGGATCTGATCTGCTTTGTCATCAGTTATTTCGGCGGGGGCTATCTGTGGCTGGTTCTATACCGGAACGTGTCCGTACAGAACATGAAGTCCGAGCTGATGGACAGCTTTGGCATTGTGCTTGTGATCTACATGCTGATCCTGCTGTTCTCGGATCTGGAGAAGAATTTTATCCGGCGCAACCTTGCCAGGGATTTCTGGGCGGCGCTTGAGGCGAGCGTCATCATGATTTTTGTGACAGCGCTGACGATCTTTTTGCAGCATAACAATGCGGATGCCTCCCGAGGCGTATATTTCTGTATCGCAGGGATGAACCTGGTGCTGTTCTTCGTGGCGCACGCGGCGATCAAGTATTATCTGCTGCACATCTACCGCAACAAGCGGGGGACGAACCAGCTGTTTCTTGTCACCACGACGGACCGCGTGAAGGATACGCTTGCAGAGATCGAGAATGCAAAAGACTGGGAGCACCGTCTGACCGGCATTGCGATCATCGACGACAACCAGATCGGAACCTGGTATGAGGGAATTCCGGTCGTGGCGACCTACGACACCATGTTCCAGTATGCGAAGGAACAGATTGTGGACGAAGTGTTCTTAAACGTTCCGTACGATACCGGGGAATCCCTGGCAAAAGTGGTGGAAGCGTTCGAGGATATGGGAGCGACCGTGCATATCACAATCGAGCTGTTGAAACGGTTTGACGATTATCACAAGAATTTCAATATGATGGGAAATGTTCCGGTTGTGACGTTTTCCAATCAGTATTATGACTGGAAGATGCTGTTTGTGAAGCGGCTGATGGATATCGCGGGAGCGATCGTCGGTCTGGCGATCACTGCGGTTGTTACGGTATTTTTAGCGCCGCCGCTTCTGATCGAATCGCCGGGACCGCTGTTTTTCGCACAGAAGCGTGTGGGAAAGAACGGCCGTTTCTTCAAGATCTATAAGTTCCGCTCCATGTACAAGGATGCGGAGGAGCGCAAGAAGGAGCTGGAGAGCCAGAACGAGATGAACGGCTTCATGTTCAAGATGAAAGACGATCCGCGCATCACAAAGGTGGGCAAATTTATCCGCAAGACCAGCATCGATGAACTTCCGCAGTTCTACAATGTGTTAAAGGGGGATATGAGCCTCGTTGGAACAAGACCGCCGACAGTGGATGAGTTCCGGCAGTATGAATCCCATCAGAAGCGCCGTTTAAGCGCGAAGCCGGGTATTACAGGACTCTGGCAGGTGAGCGGAAGAAATGAAATCAAGGACTTTGAGGATGTGGTAAAGCTGGATGTACAGTATATTGATAACTGGAGCATCGGTCTTGACATAAAAATTATCTTAAAAACGATCAAGGTTGTTTTTGAGAAGGGCGGAGAATAAGGAAGGAGAATCATATGAATCAGGAATATCGCTTAGACAGGGAATACAGTATTGCGGAAATCAATCCAGTGCAATCTGCGCAAATGGTGGCTGGCGCTGATCTGTGCCGCAGTGTGCGCAGCGGTGCTTGGCGGCTACAAGTACAAATCTCTGGAGCCTTTTATCGAGCAGAGTGTGTTATGAAATGTAAAACAGGTGACAGCACACTGTATGTGGCAGACTACAGCACCAGTGCCTCCACGGAGCGCGCGAACAATGTCATCAAGATGGCGCAGAGCTACCGCGCGTATGAACGCGTGCAGCAGAAGACGGGATGCGATCTGGACTATAAGACGTATCAGGGAATCTTCGACGTGCTGCAGGGCGAAGCGGGAGATATGGTTACGATCTACCTGCAGTATCCGATTGATACCGGAACGTTCAGCATCGCCGATGAGGACGGCGCCATTGCATTTACACAGGAGATCATTGATGCGACACTTCAGGTGGGCAGTGAGCTCACGGGCGGGGAGACCTGCTTTACCGTGCTGGACGCACCGTATCCGAACAGCGAGACCAGAAAAGCGGAGAATTACTTTATCTCTGAGGACGATTTCAAGGGCGGCGTGAAAAAAGGAATCGCGGCAGGTGCACTGCTTGGAATCATTGCGGAGGTAGCGCTGTATACTTTCTGGCTGATTCTCTACCGGAAGCCGAAGAGCGCAGAGGAAGTGCGTGCATGTCTGGATATCCCGGTCATCGATGACGTGAAGACCAGAAAAGCGAATGAAGAGGAAGTATATAAGAAATTAGCGCTGTTTTTAAAAGAAAAACAGGGCGGAGTGGATCACAAGGGCGTGAGTGTGAACTGTATGCCGGTCGGTTATTTCAAAAAGGATGCCGGATTAAAGCTTGCCATGAGCTTTGCAAATGAGAAAAAGAAGACCCTGCTCATCGATCTGGTCAAGGAGCCGGAGGGCAAGGAAGCAGGCAATTCCATCAGCCGTTATGTTCTGGGTGACGAGAGCCGCCCGGTACCGACGACGCAGAACAGCTATCTGGACGTACTGTGCAGAGATGTGGCTGAGGAGAAGAATTTTGACGTGGTCATGAACGAGCGTTTTGCTTCCTATGTGAAAGAAATGCAGGATACTTATGAATACATTGTCATCAACAGCCCGAATGTTACAGAGAGCGCAGATGCTTTTGCGGCAGGAAAGCTCTGTGACAAGAACTTTGTTGTGTGTGCAAGAGGCGGAGTGAATAACGAGACACTGTATCGTCTTAAGAATGAGGCGGCAGTACAGGGAATCGTGTTTGAAGGAGTTCTGGTGTATGAGCTGTAAGAGCCTGCTCTATATGGTTGGGATGTTCGTGTTCGTGCCGGCCTGGATCGGCCTTCTGTGGACGGACTTTTTGAAAATAAGAGAGCGCGCGAGTCAGCTTCTGCACGCCTGGGTGCTCGGCTTTGCGACAATGCTCGCCACGGCACAGCTTGTGCTGGTGCCGTTTGTGATGATGCAGAAAACACTGACGCAGGCACTTCTGCTGTGGCGTATCATTCTGCAGTTTCTTGCGGTGCTGTCGTTTGTCATCTGGCTGGTACGCCGGGCGGAGGCCGCGGAGACGGTCGCGGACACAGCTGTGCGGACGGCGGACGGCACAGGCATGCGAAAAAAAGTGCATGGGAAAGCCGGAACGTGGACGATTGTCTTTGGGATTCTTGCGGCGGTTCTGATTCTGCTGCAGGCATATATCCCCGCGCGTTACGAGCACAGCGACGATGAGACTCACGCTTTGTGGCGGAGGAAGTATCGGCGGTCGTACATGACACCATGTACCGGGAGGACCCGATCACGGCAGACTACATGTACTGGGATACCGGGGAGGTACGCAAAGATCTGACCTCGCCGTGGGCGATGTTTGTCGCAATGCATGCCAAAGAGGGAAATATGGCACCGGCGGCGTTGTCGCATGCGTATCTGCCGTTTTTCCTGATTCTGATCTGCTATGCCCTGTATCTGCTGATCGGGCAGGTGCTGTTTGGCGGAGACTGGGAGAAGACATTTCTTTTCGGAATCGTGCTCTCCGTGCTTCACCTTGCGGGCTACACGTCGACGCACACGCTGGCGTCCATGCTTCTGCTGCGCATCTGGCAGGGAAAGGCAGTCTGCGCAAGCTTCGCGCTTCCGCTGTTTTTCTATCTGTTTTACCAGATCATGAAGAAAGAGGCGTGGAAACGCTGGATTCCGCTTCTCTATGTGGCGGGGGTGGGCACGTGCATGCTTTCCGGAATTGGTATCGTGACAGCGTCGGTTCTGCTTGCCGTCTATGGCGTGCTGGATTTTTGCTATTACAGGAACTGGAGAAAGACGCTTGCCATCTGGCTGGCAGCCGTTCCGTGTGTGGTCTTTTTAGGATATTACCTGATGTAGGAGTAAAAGAATGGGCTATGTACTGGCTTTGTGGGGAGAATTTGTAAAATTTATCGGCGGACGTGCCGGGCTCGTCCATCTGCTGTTGTTTGCGGCGGCGCTGGTCTGCTGCTTCTTCCTGGGGAAGGAGGAGCGGCACAGATTGTTCTGGCCGTCGGTGCTGGTGGGAATTTTCTTTATCAACCCGGTGTTCTACAAATATGTAGGAACCCGCTTCTTAAGCGGTGTGTACTGGCGGCTGCTGTGGATGCTTCCGTGGACGTTCGTGATCGCCTATGCGGTGGTAAGGATGGCGTACCGGCTTGGAAAGCAGGCACTGCGCATTGTTGTGGTGGCGGTGGCATGTGTCTGTATCTTCGTGACCGGGAAGCCGGTTTTATCGGCGGAGACTTACGGGGAGCGGTCGAATGTGTACGAACTGCCGCAGGCAGCAGTTGAGATTGCGGATCTGGTGCAGAGCCGGCTGGTTGACTGGCAGGAGACGCTTATCGTGCCGAACGAGCTTTTATGCAGTGTCAGACAATATTCTGCATCCGCATGTCTGCTGTACGGAAGAAATGCGGAGGGCTTTATCTCCGGCATCGGGGAGGAAGAACAGCAGGTCTACGAGGAAATGAGCAGCGAGCATCCGGATGTGGCGCGTGTCACGGAGATTGCGAAAAATAAGAACTGCAGATATATAGTGTTTAATACTTCTTTTCACCAGATCCCCGAGGATCTGACGGAATACGGATATGAAAAGATTGCTGTGATCGAAGACGTATATGCGGTGTATTCCAGAATCGGATCATAGCGCGGTAGCAGGAAGGCAAAAAGGACGGTATGGATAGAATCAAGACATTTTTTCGGACAAGTGATTGGGAGAGCGTGGGAGTCGCGGCGTTTTACGGGTATTTTGCGATCAATATCCTGATGAAAGCGCTGGCGTACGATCACGGCGATAATATATACAAATTTTTCTTTATCTTTGCCATGAGCTTCTGGGCGATCAAGATTGTGACCACACGCTACACGCTCCGTGAGATTGCGTGGATTGCGGTGCTGCTGGCTCTTGGACTCGGGCTCTCCGTGATTACGAAGCAGAATACGTGGCTGCTGCTTTTCATGACGATCATTGCCATGAAGAACTGCAGGTTCGAGCTGATGATTCAGATGGCGGTGTACATCCGGGTCTTCTGTCTGGCTATGCTGGTAATCGGGTCAACG
>ENA-OQDW01000541-OQDW01000541.1-human-gut-metagenome-genome-assembly--contig:-NODE-541-length-15405-cov-1.396845_pt1 | contig 15405 bp, 19 predicted proteins | sample MGYA00242784_ERZ504613 | MGnify/ENA primary metagenome ERZ504613 (study PRJEB26092, sample SAMD00036330) | human gut metagenome | host: Homo sapiens | study: EMG produced TPA metagenomics assembly of... | reverse complement strand
CCGGCTTTTCTTTTATTACTCTTGTATATGTTCCATTCCCTGTATTAATAATCGTTTTAATGTGCCCGTCTGCAAGAGAATAGAATACTGTCTTTCCTTCCCTTCTGTTTTTCACGAGCTTCATCTGTTTCAAAATGCGGAGCTGATGAGAGATCGCCGACTGAGTCATATTCAGCGTCTTTGCCAGATCGCACACGCACATCTCCGAATGAAACAACACGCTTAACAATTTCAGTCTCGTCACATCTCCGAACACTTTAAAAAATTCCGCAAGATCATTCAGCTCTCTTTCTGCCGGAATGTGTTCCTTTACTTTTTTTACTACATCTTCATGAACATGTATAAAATCGCAGCGTTCTATTTCTGTTTTTTCTTCCTGCATTCGTCTTTTCCCTCCAAATATACAGTATAACGAAAAGAGGCAAAAGCATCAATATCTTTTGCCCCCAAAGCTTAAAACTTAAGATTACTTAAGATTTTCTTTACTGTTTTCTTCTTTCGCCGATCACATTGTCAAACACATCTTCCATACTTCTTTTCTCTGATCGTCTCTGATCATGCAGGCCTGAATCGCCTCATTCAAAGAGAGCATCTTGTCGTCAAGTTCCGACACCATCTTCGCACACTCTTTCAATTCTCTGCTTATATAATCAGGCGCATTCCCTTCAAACTTATAATAAATCTTATGTTCCAAACTCGCCCAAAAATCCATCGCTATCGTTCGGATCTGGATTTCCACTTTTGTATCGACTACGCTGTCGGAAAGAAAGATCGGAACGGATACAAGCATATGATAACTTTTATAACCGCTTTCTTTTGGATTTTTAATATAATCTTTGATCGAAAGAACTTTCAGATCGCTTTGATTGCCGATCATCTCCGCCAAACGGTAAATATCAGATGTAAAGGAACAAATAAGACGTACCCCCGCAATGTCATTGATATAGCTACCATGTTCTCGATCGACGTCTCATGGCCATACCGCCTTAATTTCTTCACAATGCTTTCCGGCGTCTTTATCCTTGTCTTTATATGCTCGATCGGATTATATTGATGTACATGCTGAAATTCGTCATTCAAAATCTCCAGCTTTGTTCCTACTTCTTTCAGCGCTGCGTTATACAGAAAAATGATCGTCTTCCAGCTATCGACATCCTCATAGCTTTTCAGCGCAGCTTCTACTTGTTGTTCACTCGTCATTTCAGACTGCCTCCGCCAGTTATTTTACTTTTTCATTCTAACATAAATCCTAAGGCATGTCATAGATTTCATTGTTTTTTAAGACTTCTCTTACAACTCTAATTTCATATCTCCCTGACGGATCCACTTCTTTTTCCGCATAAACTCAGAAATGAGAAGCGTCACCGCCGCAGGAAGGATAAACTGGATCAAAATGATCTTTCCGAGCACGATCACTCCCGCTTCACTTTGCGTCATTACCTGCCATGTCATAAGCGGACCGACAAGTCCGGCTGTTCCCATACCCGATCCCGTAGCGTTGTTCGTCATATGAAGAAGCATTGTTCCGATCGGACCTAAAACGGCGCTTGACAAAATAACCGGAAGCCAGATCAAAGGTCTTCTTACGATATTCGGTATCTGAAGCATCGACGTTCCGATTCCCTGCGCCAGAAATCCGCTGAATTTATTTTCTCTCCAACTAGCCACCGCAAATCCGATCATATTACAGCAGCATCCGATCGTCGCCGCCCCTGCCGCCAGTCCCGACAGATTCAGGATTACTCCAAGCGCCGCTGAGCTGATCGGAAGCGTCAGGATCATTCCCATTAAAACGGAAACGACAATTCCCATCAAAAACGGCTGCTGCTCTGTTCCCCAGTTGATCAAGGAGCCAAGCCATAACATAAATTCAGAAATCGGCGGACCGACAAACAGACCGACTGCCGATCCCGTTCCGATGCAGACCAGCGGAGTCAGTATAATATCAAGTTTTGTTTTACCCGAGATCAAGATCCCGATCTCGATCGCCAGATACGCCGCCGCAAAAGCGCCTAACGGCTCTCCCGGCCCTGCCAGAACAGATTTCCATCCACAAGAACCTGTCCGGATAAGATTTTCCCGGCAAATGCACCGATCATACCGACAACCGCGGCCGAAACGATTACGAGATGTCCTGCTTCTAATTTTCGCGCCACACCGACTCCGATGCCTGCACCTGTCAAACCTGCGGCAATCTTTCCAAGTTCATAAATAAGATCTCCTGTGCCGCCTCCCATAAACAACCCGATCTGCTGAATGATCGTTCCTATGATCAGCGTAGCAAAAAGTCCCTGTGCCATGCCGCCCAGACCATCTATAAAAATCCGATCTAAAAGTTTTTTCATTTCTTAAGATACCCCCACTCGCCTGCATACGCTTCTTTTGCCGCAAAACACGGAGTCGTTTTTCCTTCTGCGTCCACGATTTCGGGGATCATGTCCGACTGCTTAAAATGATAATCCGTCAAAAGCCAGCTTACGATATTTACATTGTCCTTCCTTCCCACAACACAGTCCGGCGCAGCATAAAAATCATCTGTTCAAGAAAATCTATATCGACTTTATTTTCTTTACTGTACAAAAGAAGATTTTTATGAAACCACAAATACACCCCTTTTACCGTCTCTTCTGTTTCTTGCTCTCCCTCGGTGTCAAGATTTCGTTTTTCCGAATCAAGATATACTGTCTGAAACTTTTCGTCAAATCCAAACTCCTCGATCGCCGCCAAAATTGCTCCGGCATACGGCTCTTCCTGTAAATACTTTTCCAATATTTCTTTGTCATTTATCGTGCATACTCTGATCATCTTTTTACTCCTTTACAAACTCCTGCGTCACATCATGTTTTCTTTTTTCATTTCACCGCACAGACACGATATAAACTTGCCGGCTTTCCCTGCATGTATATTTTGTCCGAGCGCCCGAACTGATACTAATATATCAAAAAGGGCTTGCACAAGCAACGGGATTTTTGTATGATAAATTTCATAAACTTTGAAAGGAGCTTCGTTATGTTTCGTTTATGGGGAAAAGAATTTAAAGAAAACAGGCTTCTGCGCGATACTGTCATTTGCGATGAGACAACAGACACCCGCACACATAAGATTTTCAACGCTTTGGACGCCATCTGCTATGAGTTCGATCTAAGCAAGCCTATCTGGCTTGACACAACGATCGCCGACTTCAAACGGCACGCAAAAGCTCGGTTTTATCAGGATAACTTTGTAGACAGCATTGATTTTGATTATTTAGAAATAGAGGTGATCGAGGAATAATCCCCGGTCACCTCTGTCTTTTACCATTTTTCGTTATTATCCGATCTATCTGCGCCTCTTATCATCGGCTGATCGTCACTTATTTCTAACCGCCGCCTGTTTCCGGTTGTCATTCATTTCTGATCGCCGCAAGCGGACTTAACTTCATCGCCCTTCTCGCCGGGAAATATCCCGCCGCCGTTCCGACAAGCATTGCAAACCCAAGAGAAACAAGAACAAGCCACAAAGGAATATAAGAAATCTGCCTGTTGTCATTCCCATCTCTTTGCCCTTCACAAGAGCATTGATCGCCGCAGACATAAGGAAACTTAAAACATTTCCGATCACACCTCCGCCAAGTCCGATAAACGCCGCTTCCAAAAGAAACATCTGACGAATATTTCCAAGACTGCATCCGATCACTTTCATAACGCCGATTTCTTTCGTTCTCTCATAAATAGACATCATCATCGTATTTGCGATTCCGATTGCCGCAACAAACAGCGAAACGGCTCCGATTCCGCCAAGCACCGCCTGAACCATTGCAAACTGTTTCTTCATGCTGTCGATATATTCGATATTCGACGACACATTATATCCCATCGCCCGAATCGCGTCTGAGACAGCCTCTACGTTTTCCATGTCGTCCGCCTGTACTTTTGCCGACGAATATACAAACTTATTATATGGTTTTCCGCTCTTTGTCGTCGGCTGCCCCGGAATCGCTCTTCCTCTGAATTCTTTTTCAAGATACGTCCTCAGCTTATTGATATCGCAAAACGTCATATAAGAATTCACCGTATAGGTATCCGGTCCGCCTTTTAAAACTCCGCTTGCAGATACGACATGTTTTTTCGGCGGCGTTTTTGCCGACGCTGTTCCGCCTTCTCCGCTTTCTCCGGCAGAGCCGCCGATATCCGAAGCCGCGCTCTGCGACTGATAATAGCCGTCCTGATCGAGTATAAGAAAAACGGAATCCGTCTGCAGATCTATATCAGGAAGTTCTCCCGAATCCCAATATCCTCTTCCTGATGTTTTTTCATAAAAATTCGTTATTACTGTATTTCCATATACAAGTTCCAGCTGGGCGCTGTTCGGATCAGGAAGCCGCCCGCCATCCTCCAGCTCCAGATTCAATGTCTTCAAACCTTCAGGCGTCATTCCTGTCAATTCGATAAAGCCTTCATATTTTCCTTTCAGCGCGATTACCGATATGCTTAAGATCGGCTCTGCACTTTTCACATGGGCTACGTTTTTCAACTCTTTGATCACATCATCTGTGATGTATTTCTGCGATTCTTCTTCGTCCGAAGACATTCCCGAATAACCGTACATCATTCCGCCCGAATCTTTTCCCGTCACGGTAATACTTGTCGTTCCTCCGTTTTGCTCCACCTCTTTATACATGGATTCCTGAAGTCCGAGTCCGAGCGATATCATAACTACTATAGAAGCCGTTCCGATCACAACGCCTAGTACCGTAAGAAACGTTCTTAATTTTCTGCGCCGCAGGCTGCTAACGCTCATCCTCAGCAGATCGCTCCACCTCATCAAACAACTCCTCCTCTTCCGCTTCCAGACGTTTTGCTTTTTTCCTCTTCATAATAAGCACGATTGCCACAGCCACAGCAACGATCACAACTACGGCTGCCGCCAAGATCATTCCGATCGGCAGCCCCCCCTGTTCTTCCGGTATATCTGCCATAGCGTCCAGGTCTCCGGCATCTGACATCGGCATAACAGTAAGGTCAAATTTTTCCTCCGCTGTCGATACATTTCCCGCATCATCTTCATAAGTTAAGATCAGCTTACACTCTGTATTGTCCATCGTCTCTTCTTTCGCCGTCACGATGGCGTCGATCATGCCTGTCGCGCCGGAATCAAGATTTCCGATAAACTGTTCGTCTGACTCGATCATCTTGCCTTCAAAACGAGCTTTCACATTGTACATCTTCACCCGTCCGAGATTGTACAGACTGCAGGAAATATTCGCCTCTTCTCCGACCGCTACTGTCTCCGGCGCGATCTCGATCTTACTGAACTCAAACCGGGCGTCCTGTATGACCGGGATCGCAAGGCTTGACTGCGCCTCATACTGCGCCGCGCTGCTGTCTTCATACTTCATAGACATGCTGATACTGTACGGCTTTTTCACAAGATCTGCCCGTGCATTCAATTCGATTGAAATGTCGCTCGTTCCTCCGGCAGAAATTCCGTCAAGATAAACAGAGCTTGAACCCGATGCCGGAAGAAACGCCGGAGCTTCCGCCGCACCTTCTGAACCTGATGACGGAGCCTGCATATCAAAAAGCATATTTGAAACAGCAGTTTTTGAAGAAGTATTTTTCAGGTGGACGATCAATTTAAAATTACTTCCCGCGCGAACTTCCGCCGGCTCTGTATTAAATCCTGTTACAATCACCCGCGGACAGATGCGCTTGACGCATCCGCGCCGCCTGCCGAGCCGCCTGCCATGACCGGATCGCTGGTATATACTCCTCCGAACACCGCGCCCGAATCGTCCGGCGTTCCCCTGCGCATTTCCCGATCCGCCGCTTCCGTTTCCGGTATTTCCGTTGTTTATCTCTCCGCCGTTTGCATTTCCACCCTGATTTTCCGATGGCTTTTCTTTTGCGGTCGTTTTTACAAAGACATACTTATCCGTCTCATAGGATTTCTCTCCGTCATCGTAAGAAATCTTAAATTCCAGTTTATAAGACTTCCCTGTCACATCTCCTCTTACGATAAGAGTTTCTCTTCACTCCCCCACACAGCCGCAGTCTGTCCGCCGCTTTTGATCGTAGACAACTCTTTTTCATAATTCAGCTTATCAAGTTCAAAGGGCCAGTCGGATGCATTCTTGATATCCGGTTCTATCCGCACGTTGTGCGCGTCTACATTTCCGTTGTTTTTTACATTGATCCGAAACTCGGATACCTTCTGCCCCGCCTTAAACACAGGCGTCTCCTGCCCGTCGCCGACACTGATCTGAATGTACGCAAGCTCTCTCTTTGACACCTGACTTCCGGACTCTGTTTTTTCCTCTGCAAATGCCACGAGCGGAGCAAGCATAGACAACACAAACACCATGCATAAAATTCCGATTCCGATCCGTTTCAACGTCATTTTTCTATGCTCTCTCATTTTCCTCTTTCCTCCTGTTTTCTGTAATGTGTACAATTTTTCCGTCTATAATCTCCAATACCCGGTCTGCATATTCCGCCTGACTTCGATCATGCGTGACCATGACAAGCGTTCTTTTCTGCTCTCTTACGAGTCTTTGCATCAGGCGCATCACATCTTGAGACGTATGTGAATCAAGCGCTCCTGTAGGTTCATCCGCAAAAATAATCTTCGGATCGTTCACAAGCGCCCTTGCCACGCTTACTCTTTGCTGCTGTCCTCCTGATAACTGGTTCGGCAGATGTTTTTTATGTTTTTCCAAGCTCACCAGATCCAGCATTCTGTCGGCTTTTTTTATTCGTTCTTTTCTCGGCTCTCCGCGAAATGTAAGCGGAAGCGCCACATTTTCCAGTGCATTCATCGTTCCCATCAGATGAAACGACTGAAATATAAAACCAACGTTTTCTCCTCTGAACTTTACAAGTTCATTTTCTTTCATCTGCTCGATATGCTTCCCCGCTACGATCACTTCCCCGCGAGTCGGTTTTTCCAGTCCGGCAAGCATATTCAAAAGAGTCGATTTTCCGGAACCGGACGTTCCGACGATCGCACAAAATTCTCCCTCGTACACTGAAAAACTAACGCCGTCCAATGCCCGGACGACCGAATCGCCGACACGATACAGTTTATACAGGTTTTTCACACTGATAATCTCCCTCACTGTCTCCTCCTTTTTGCTTTCTTTACTCATTCTGTTCTGTCTGTTTATCTCCTGTCTCAACACATACGAATCTTCGGCAGTCAGATCTGCTTTTTACGAAACAGCGATGCATTGTTATTTGTATCGTATCATATGTTTTGTTAGATTTCGCTATGTATTTTATGAATAATTTCTTAATATCCGAATCTCATCTGCGCAAAACTTCTGTTTTCCCCCCTATAACAAAAAAAGGCCGCAAAACATCTGCAGCCTTTTCTGCTTTCTTTTCTATTCGATCTGCCAGTCAATAGGCTCTTCGCCTTGCGACTCTAAAACTCATTCGTTTTACTAAACGGTCTGCTCCCGAAAAATCCACGATATGCCGACAGCGGACTCGGGTGCGGCGCTGTCAATATCAGATGCTTCGGATTGTTCAGCATCGCCTTTTTTCTCTGCGCCGGAGCGCCCCATAAAATAAATACGATCGGACGGTCCTGACCGTTTAACGCCATGATCGCCGCATCCGTAAATTCTTCCCAGCCGATGCCCCTGTGGGAATTTGCCTGATGAGCACGAACAGTCAGCACAGTATTCAACATGAGAACTCCCTGATTTGCCCATTTTGTAAGGCATCCGTGATCAGGGATCGTACACCCGAGATCATCATGAAGCTCTTTATAAATGTTGACAAGAGACGGCGGCACATCCACTCCCTTTTTCACTGAAAAGCAAAGCCCGTGCGCCTGTCCGTTATTGTGATAAGGGTCTTGTCCGAGTATCACTACTTTCACCTTTTTCAGCGGAGTCAAATGAAATGCATTAAATATATCCTCGCCGGCGGGAAAATCAATCTTGTTCTATATTCCTCGTTTACCGTCTGAAATAATGTTCTGTAATATGGCTTTGAAAATTCACCTTTCAGCGCTTCATACCAGTCTCCGCTTATACCTGACATCTTTATCACCCTCGTCTTTCTTTCCGTTTGTATCTCCGCCGCTTTTATCGGTATTGTCTCTTCATGCAGTCTTTCCCCTTGTTCCTCTAAGATCACAATCTTACAGAAACGCCTTCTTTTGCCAAATACTCTTTCACCTGTCTGATTTCCAGTTCTTTATAGTGAAACAGCGACGCCGCCAGAGCCGCATCTGCCATTCCTTCTGCAAGAGCATCCTTAAAATGTTCTAATTTCCCCGCTCCTCCCGAGGCGATCACAGGAATCGACACGCTTTGCGCGATCGCTTTTGTCAGTTCCAGATCGTATCCCGACTTCGTTCCGTCACAGTCCATGCTTGTAAGTAAAATTTCTCCCGCGCCGAGTTGTTCCACTTTTTGCGCCCACTCTACCGCATCGATCCCAACGTCTACTCTACCGCCGTTTTTATAAATATTCCACCCCGAACCGTCCTGACGTTTTTTCGCGTCGATCGCCACTACAACGCACTGACTGCCGAATTTATCCGCCGCATCGCGGATCAGCTCCGGCGTATTGATCGCCGAAGAGTTAATGGAAATCTTATCTGCCCCTTCGCGAAGAAGCGCCCGAAAATCATCGACCGTGCGGATTCCTCCGCCGACAGTAAATGGAATGAAAACACATTTTGCCACTTCTCTGACCATATCGACTACCGTTTTCCGCTGATCGGAAGACGCCGTAATATCAAGAAATATAAGTTCATCCGCTCCTGCCGCGTCATATGCCTTCGCGATCTCCACCGGGTCTCCGGCATCTTTCAAACCTACAAAGTTGACTCCTTTTACGACCCGTCCGTCTTTTACATCCAGACAGGGAATAATTCTCTTTGTAAACATCACATTCACCTCTTATAATTCCACGAAATTTTTCAATATCCGAAGTCCCGCCGTACTGCTCTTTTCCGGATTGAAACTGACACGACAAAAACATTTTTTTGTTCTACCGACGCATGGATATGTACACCATATTCAGCGGAAGCTTTCACTATTTGCTCATCCTCTGCTTTCAAATAATAAGAATGCACAAAATAAACATACGGATCATCTTCTATCCCTTTGAACAGCCTTCCGTTATTCTCTAAATGCAGAGAATTCCACCCCATATGCGGAATTTTTAATCCTTCTGCATTCGGGATCCTGCATATCTTTCCTTTTAAAATCCCAAGTCCTTCCACCCCCGGCGCTTCTTCGCTTTGTTCAAACAACACCTGAAGTCCAAGGCATATCCCCAGAAACGGAATTTCCTTTTCCACTGCTTCCCGGATCACAGCGTCGAGTTGTCGCTTTCTCAGATTCTCCATAGCGTCTCCAAACGCGCCTACCCCCGGTAAAACAATCTTATCCGCGCCCAGTATTTCATCTTGTTTCGCCGTAACTGTCACTTCCTGTCCGAGACTTAAGAGCGCTTTTTCCACACTTTTAATATTTCCTGCGTCATAGTCTATAATTGCGATCATATTTTCCTCTCCCTGCTTTTGTTTTTCATTCTATATTTCTCTTTTTCGTTTCTTTATTCCGTACGGCAGTTTTCCGCTTCTCGTTTCGTGTTTCTATCTTCTTTTTCCTCTTCCTGTTTTTACGACCGGAATCGGCGTATGATCTACCGCATCCAGATTTTTAATATATTTTTTCGTCTCTTTTACGATAACCGGAGAAAGGAGCAGCACTGCGGTCAGGTTCGGTATCGCCATCAACGCGTTCAGTATATCCGCCACCTTCCACACAAGATCAAGCGCAAGCACCGGAGCGACAAGAAGCACCGCTACATAGAGAAGCCGATATGGAAGAAGTCCCGCTTTTCCCGCAAAATATTCTACGCACCGCTCACCGTAATACGCCCATCCCAAAATCGTCGAATACGCAAATGAGATAATACCGACAACAAGAATAAGAGAACCGAAAAAGGGAATCTGACCAAACGCCATCGTTGTCAGTTCGCCTCCGTTTACCGCCTCGTCAATATTGATCGCCGGATTTTTCATAATCGTTGTCACAAGCACAAGTCCGGTCATCAAAACAGACGACAACCGTATCCCAAAACGTTCCCGTGGAAGAAACAAGAGCCTGACGGACCGGATTTTTTGTCTTTGCCGCCGCAGCCGCGATCGGAGCCGAACCAAGTCCCGATTCATTTGAGAAAAGTCCTCTTGCGACTCCATACTGAATGGCATACCGGATACCTCCGCCTACAAGTCCGCCTGCGGCCGCTCCTTTTGTAAACGCAAGCCGGCAGATCGTCGTGACCGCCGGAATGATGTAATCATAATTGATAAACAATATAACGACGCAGCTATCACATAGAAAGCCGCCATAAACGGAACAAGCTTTTCACATACTTTTCGCAATACTTTTTATTCCTCCGAAAATCACAACCGCCGTCATCCCTGCCACAACAACGCCGACAACAAACGGATCGATCCCAAGGTTCTTACTGCACACTTCCGCGATCGCGTTTACCTGAGTCGCGCATCCGATTCCAAAAGAAGCAAAACCTGCCAAAAAAGCGAACGCCAAACCGAGCCACCTCATATTCAGTCCGCGCTCCAACGCATACATCGCGCCGCCCTGCATTCGCCCGTCTTCTGTTTTTACTCTGTACTTTACCGCAATAAGCGATTCGGCATACTTCGTTGCAATTCCGAAAATGCCCGTGATCCAGCACCAGAATACAGCTCCCGGACCGCCCAGAGCGATCGCTGTTCCGACACCGATGATATTTCCCGTTCCGATCGTGGAGGCAAGCGCTGTTGCAAGCGCTCCGAACTGACTGACTTCTCCGTCTGCCCCCTCTTCTTTTGCAACCGAAAGCCGAATCCCTTTTGTAATTGTCTTTCTCTGGATAAATCCTGTGCGAACTGTCAAAAACAGATGCGTTCCCAGCAAAAGTGCGATCATCCCCCAGCCCCATACGAAATCGTCTGCCGATTGAATGATCTCGTATATTTTATCATCATACTTATCCCGCCCTCCTTCTTACTTTTACACTCTTTTTTACATTTTTTACTATTGCAAAAAGGGCATACGATATACCGACCGCTGACAGCCGGCATGCCGTATGCCCTCTTACGCAACTATCCTTGAATTATTAGTTGCATTTTAGCACATTTACGCGCTAACGTAAAGCATTGAACTTATAAGTTTTTCACGCTTTTGCATCCAATTCAAACCAAAACGCTACTCCATTATCAAAGTTCTCTACTCCGTATTTCTGGTGGAACGATTCCATGATCGCTTTCACGATCGACAGACCGATTCCGTTGCCGCCATATTCTCTTGTATGCGCTTTGTCCACTTTATAGAACTTATCCCACAACTTCGGAATATCTTCTTCCGGAATCGGAGTTCCGCTGTTAAACACAGTGATCCGCACTTTTCCGTCCCCATTTTCTATACGGACTTCTATGCGCTTCTCATTGCCGACATGGTGGATCGCATTCGTAAGATAATTTCGTACAACCTGCTCTGTTTTAAACTCATCCGCCCACACACAGATACTTTCATCGGAAATAAAACTGATCTTTGCCCCTGCCTGCTGAACAAGGATCTCACAGCTTACAATTACCCCCTTTACAAGGCGCACGATATCAAACCGCTCAAACTGTACTTCATCAGAGCCGAATTCCAACTGATTCAGCGTCAGAAGATTTTTCACCATCACATTCATTTTCGCCGCTTCGTCTATGATCACATCACAGTAAAATTCGCGGCTTTCGGGATCTTCGCTGATTCCTTCTTTCAGCCCTTCCGCATACCCCTGGATAAGGGCGATCGGCGTCTTTAGTTCATGAGACACGTTTCCGAGAAATTCATTTCTCATATCCTCGATCTTTTCTTTCTGTTCGATATCTTTCTGCAGCTGATTATTCGCCTGCTTTAGTTCTGACACCGTTCTTTCCAGCTTCTCCGACATTTTATTGAAATTATTCCCGAGCACACCGATCTCATCCATGCCGCCGCGCGTATACTTGGTATCGAAATTTAAGTTTGCCATCTCCTGGGATAATCCGGCAAGTTCCATGATCGGTCTTGTAATACTTCGGGAAAACATCCATACTAACAGACCTCCGATAACCATTCCGATACATCCGAGATAGATCAAAAAGCGGTTTGCAAGAGATGCACTTTCCGTAATACTCGCATAAGGACACTGCATGATAAACCATGAGCCGTCCATAAATCTTCCCCACATTTTCAAATACTCTACATCTCTTTGTACTTGACTGCTCTTATCTCTGTAAATCGTGTAGTCCTCATTCCGCTTCAGTATGTTTTCATGATCGACTCCTTCCATTCCGAATAAGCCGCTGAACATTTCTTTCAAACGCGGATCGCTTTCTCCAAGTGTCGTAAGGATCGCATTTCCACCTCCGTCCACCACGACAAGGTCAACGTTCGCCCGCTCAAGCTGTGTCAGAATATCCCTCACCGAATCAGAATCTGACAGACTTCCGACTCCAGCTTCGCATTGACGTCATTGTATGTTCGGATCAGATCATCCGCTTTGTGAGACAGATAATAATGTCCTAAAAAAGCGTTATTTATAATAAGGACAAGACCTAAAATAAGACTGAACAATCCGATAAAAATCGCCGTCATCTGACGCCTGATCGAATACTTTATCATCCTTGTATTCCTCCGGTTAATTGACTTCAAATTTATATCCCATACCCCATATCGTTTTGATATACTCGCCCCTGTCGCCTAATTTACTGCGGAGTTTTTCACATGAGTATCGATTGTTCTCGCATCACCGAAATAATCATAATTCCACACATTATTCAATATTTTTCCCTGGACAGCGCAATCCCCTGATTTTCCACAAAATATGACAACAGTTCAAACTCCTTATAACTTAAATCGATCATCTTGTCATTGATCTTAACAATATGCGCCGCCTTATCAATCTTGATATCTCCCGCTTCGATCACATCTCCGCCGTATTCCGAGAGTTCGTCTTAAGATAGCGTTTACCCGCGCCACAAGAATCTTCGGGCTGAACGGCTTTGATATATACTCGTCCACTCCAAGTTCAAACCCTTGAAGTTCGTCACGTTCTTCCGATCTTGCCGTCAGCATGATGATCGGTACTTTGGACGTCTCTCTGATCTCCCGGCAAACCTGCCAGCCATCCATCTTCGGCATCATCACATCAAGGATCACAAGGGCAATCTCCTTATCTTCATAGAAAATGTCCATCGCTTCCATGCCGTCTCCCGCCTCAAGCACAGCATATCCTTCCCGGGTAAGAAAGTCTTTCACAAGTTTTCTCATCCTGCTCTCGTCATCTACAACAAGCACTTTTATATTTTCCACAATATCCACCTCTCATATAAAAATGTACCGGCAAAAATATTCCGATAATTTCTCTTTTATTTTCAGATTACCATACAAATATGTCAATCCTGTGAATTTGTTTTATTTCTCGTCCCAAAACCCCCGTTCCTTTCTCTTGAAAAACAGTATTTTTAGTGCTATTATTTTTAAGATTTATAATTCCTAAGGAGTTTTTTATATGGGACTTACAGAACTTTTCATCCTGGCAGTCGGACTTTCCATGGATGCTTTTGCCGTTGCCGTCTGTAAAGGACTTGCTATGCCGAAAGTCACCTAGAAAAAGATTACCGCCGTCGGTCTTTGGTTCGGCGGATTTCAGGCTCTTATGCCTGCAGCAGGCTACTTTCTCGGCATCCGGTTTAAAGACGGCATTACCGCTATAGATCACTGGATTGCGTTTATACTGCTTTCCATCATCGGAATCAATATGATCCGCGAATCTTTCTCCGGCGACGAAGAATCTTCAAAACGACCTTTTAGATTGCAAAACGATGTTCCCTCTGGCTGTTGCGACAAGTATTGACGCTCTGGCCGTAGGCATCACCTTCGCCTTTTTAAATGTACATATTATTCCTGCCGTTTCATTTATCGGCGTAATAACGTTTATCATCGCTGCCGCAGGTGTAAAAATCGGAAACATATTCGGGACAAGATACAAATCGAAAGCAGAGCTTGCCGGAGGTATCATCCTGATTCTTCTCGGCGTTAAGATCCTGCTCGAACATCTCGGCATATTTTAAATGAAAAACTTTTGATCCGATATTTTTATCGGCAAAAGTATTACATCAGGGAGACTTTTATTATTATGGAAAAGAAAAATTCATTCATGCAGACGAAACCTGTTTTTTCTCTTCTGCTTTCTATGTCTGTACCTATGATGCTGTCCATGCTTATTCAATCGCTTTATAACATCGTTGACAGTATCTACGTTTCCAGACTTGGCACAGATGCTCTGACTGCCGTTTCGCTTGCCTATCCGCTTCAAAACGCGATCTTATCCGCAGCGGTCGGAATCGGCGTCGGGATCAGCTCCGCTATCTCCATTCATTTAGGAGCGGGAAATCGGGAAAAAGCCGACCGGGCGGCGACTCTGGGAATCGCCCTTACATTGATCCACTGCATCTTTTTTATCATTGCAGGTCTGACGATCTCCGAACCGTTTTTAAAACTTTTTACAGACAACCCGAGAATATTAAACGACGCATCCATATATACGGAAATCGTACTTTGCCTTTCTTTCGGCTCTCTTTTTCAAATTGCATTTGAAAAGATCTTCCAGGGAATCGGTGAAATGAAGATTACAATGTACCTTCTCATCGCCGGCTGTGTCGTCAATATTATACTCGATCCGATCCTGATCTTCGGATTGCTCGGTTTCCCGGCGCTTGGCGTTGCAGGCGCTGCCATCGCCACCGTGATCGGACAGATCAGCGCCTTACTCTTATACATCATCGTATATAGAAGAAACTCTTACGCGGTACACATCAGCTTCAAGCATCTTGTCTTTGATAAAGCGATCATCAGACAAATTTACAGTGTCGGAATCCCCTCTACTGTTATGATGCTCCTGCCGTCTATATTGATCAGTGTACTAAACAGTATACTTACTGCATTTTCAGACGTTTATGTCGCAGTTTTAGGCGTTTATTTCAAACTTCAGACTTTCATCTATATGCCTGCAAACGGAATCGTACAGGGAATGCGTCCGATCATCGGGTACAATTACGGCGCCGGTGAAAGTTCCCGCGTCAAATCAACAATACGATACAGCCTGCTCACTGCGGCAGGATTGATGTTGACAGGAACGATCCTCGCTCTTGCCCTTCCGAAACAGATTCTCTCTCTGTTCGATGCAGACGCCGCTTTAATGAGCGCCGGAGTCACTGCTCTTCGCATCATCAGCCTCGGATTTCTTGTTTCTTCTGTCGGTCGATCTATTCCGGCGTATTTGAGGCGATAGGAAACGGGCGGAATTCTCTGATCATCTCTTTGCTCCGCCAATTTGTGATAACAATCCCGTTAAG
>ENA-OQDW01000540-OQDW01000540.1-human-gut-metagenome-genome-assembly--contig:-NODE-540-length-15414-cov-6.618238_pt1 | contig 15414 bp, 21 predicted proteins | sample MGYA00242784_ERZ504613 | MGnify/ENA primary metagenome ERZ504613 (study PRJEB26092, sample SAMD00036330) | human gut metagenome | host: Homo sapiens | study: EMG produced TPA metagenomics assembly of... | reverse complement strand
TCTGCGGCACCGCCGTCTACAACGTGGCCGGCACGCGTGCCGCCGCTGTCGCCGACGCCCCGGCAAGCTTTAAGGTCGCCTTTATCGACGAGCTCTACCGCGCAACCGCCCAAGACATCGCCGATAACCGACTCGAGCTCGAGGAGGCATAGGCCATGTCCGAGCCCGCAACCAATGCCGGCATGAACACGCTCGTCGCCGTGGCCATCGCCCCGTGCGGCACCGGCGATGAGCTATCCGCCGAGGTCGCCGAGGTCGTGCGTGTCATTCGCGAGAGCGGCCTGCCCAACCGCACCACCTCCATGTTCACCGAGATCGAGGGCGACTGGGACGAGGTCATGCAGGTCGTGCGCGACGCAACCTTTGTGTTGGCGAGCAAGGGCATCCGCACCGAAGTCGTGCTCAAAGCCGATATTCGACCCGGATTTACCGACACCATGACCGGCAAACTCGAGCGCATGGAAGCACAGATCAAAAAGCAGGAGGAAGCACGATGAGCATCCGCGACAACCTTGATATCTCGGCCTATCTGGTACTCGGCCCCGAAAACACGCTCGGGCGCCCCGTGGGCGATGTGGTGGCCCAGGCGCTCGACGCCGGCTTTACCTGCATCCAGGTGCGCTCCAAGGTGGCAAGCGCCCGCGAGATCATTGCGCTGACCGGCGACGCCGCGCAGGCAATCGCTCAGGCCGGCAAGACCGGTCAGGTCGCCTTGCTGATCGACGACCGTCTGGACTGTGTGCTTGCCGCGCGCGAGCAGGGTATTGCTGTCGACGGCGTGCACGTGGGCCAAAGCGATATTCCCGTCGAGGTCTGTCGCAAGTTGCTGGGCCCCGACGCATCGTGGGCCTTTCGGCCCGTTGCGAGGAGATGCTCAAGTACGTCAAGACCGCCGATATGAGTTTGGTCGACTACCTTGGCATCGGCCCACTCCACGAGACCGAGACCAAGCGCGACTGCGGACGCGCGGCCGACGGCTCTATCATCACCAAGAGCTTTGAGGACCTGGCCGCGCTCCATGCGGCAAGCCCCGTGCCCATCGTGGTGGGCGGCGGCGTCAAGACGGCCGACCTTCCGCAGCTCAAGGCTACCGGCGTCGACGGCTTCTTTGTGGTGAGTGCCGTCTGCAGCGCCGATGACCCCTACGCCGCGGCCAAGGAGCTCGTAGACACCTGGCAGCAGGCATAGGCATAAGCCGAGCAGTTGCTCCGCGGCCCCATAACTTCAGCAATGGAAAACGCATCCCAGTTTGGACGTCCATTCTGGGATGCGCTTTCCGCTGAGCACGCGGCAGTTTGCCCTACTCTGCCAGATATGCCTCCAGTGCCGGCAAGGTCGCCTCCGCATCGCGGCGACCAATCTGGTAGATGCGTTCAAGTTCATCGGGCTCGCGACACAGCGACGGCACCTTCACCGATTCGCTCGGCCGCACCACAAAGATCTCGCCGGCAGCCTCGCGACGTGCCAGGTCATCGAGCGTGGTATTGTAGACCTCATGCCGATGCTCAAGCGCTGCGACAAACTCCGGATAGTGACGGAACACGCGTCGCAGCATGGGCATCACGCTGTTGGGCTGCTTCACAAAGCCCGCTGGCTGCGTGAGTACCACGATATTGCGGTCATACCCCTGCGCAAACAGCCATGCGCTGGGAATAGAATCAGCCACGCCACCATCCAGATACTTATGCCCGTCAATAGCAACGGGACGCGTCGCCACGGGAATTGCCGACGACGCCCGGATCCACTCGATATCGCGCTCGTCGCCATACGGCAGATCGTGATAGACGGCCTTGCCCGTCTCGATATCGGTACACACGCACGTAAACCGCATGGGGCAGGCGCGATATGTCTCCAAATCGATGGGATCGCGCTCGATGGGCACCTCGTGATAGGCAAAATCGGCATTGAACATGTCGCCGGTTCGCAACCAGCTCGTCACGCTCGCATAGCGCTTATCGGCACAATAGGCTTTGTTGTAGCGAATGGCGCGGCCGATCTGGCGCGATTTAAAGTTGTAGCCAAACGCCGCGCCCGCCGAGACACCCACCATATGGTCGCAAGTCAAACCGTGCTCCATCCAAACGTCGAGCACGCCCGCCGTATACATACCGCGGTAGCCGCCTCCCTCGAGCGCAAGCCCCACCGTGTGTGATGTCTCCGGCTGTGTCATGCAACCATCTCCGTTCCCATGCTTTTGAACTCAACAAGTATATCTGTCAACGTATGCCGTCAAAAACGTGTTTATAAGCATTTATCGAACGTTTCCCAATGCATTCCCCATGCCGTACCGCAATGCCCCTAGATGGCCTTAGGCATGAACGCCCTTAAGAACGTTGCGGGATAAACATCGCCCGCACCATGCCGACGTCATCGCACGCAACGTGAGATAATTCTCAGCAGAATTCACCGATAGCAGAGGGAGTTTGTGATGAAGGTTCTTTTAGTCAACGGTAGCCCCAAGGCAAACGGCAACACTGCCCGCGCACTCGCCGAGATCGCAGAGCAGCTCAATGCCGAAGGCATTGATACCGAGGTGTTTCAGCTAGGCGCCAAGCCATTCGCGATTGCATCGGTTGCGGTCAGTGCGGCAAGCTTGGCGGACGCTGCACCTTTGACGACGACGTGGTGAACGAGCTCATCGCTGCCGCCGAGCAGGCAGACGGCTTTGTCTTTGGCTCGCCCGTCTACTACGCGCATCCCAGCGGACGCATCCTTTCGGCCCTCGATCGCGCCTTCTATGCCGGCAGCAAGGCCTTTGCACACAAGCCGGGCGCTGCCGTCGCTGTCGCCCGTCGCGGCGGCACGTCAACGACCTTCGACGTACTCAACAAGTACTTCACCATCAACCAGATGCCCGTGGTTGCCTCCACGTACTGGAACAACGTGTTTGGCGCCATGCCGGGCGAGGCCGCCCAAGACGCCGAGGGCCTGGCCACCATGCGCAACATCGGCAAGAACATGGCCTGGCTCCTGCATTGTATCGAGGCAGGACAGGCCGCCGGCATCGAAGCCCCCGAAGCCGATCGCGAGCGCACCAACTTTATCAGGTAGAACGGCGGAACAAAATGATTCAGATTTTTGGCACCAAGAAGTCCTTCGACACCAAGAAGGCGCAGCGTTATTTTAAGGAGCGCCGCATTAAGGTGCAGTTTATTGACCTTAAGGAAAAGGAGATGAGCAAGGGCGAGCTCACGAGCGTGATGCAGGCGGTCGGCGGTATCGACAAGCTGCTCAACCCCAAGGCCAAGGACGAGGAGACGCGCGCGCTCATTCAGCATCTCACCCCCAGTCAGCGCTTCGACAAGCTGCTCGAGAACCAGCAGGTCTTGGCCGAGCCCATCGTGCGCAACGGCAAAAAGGCCACCGTCGGTTATTGCCCCGATGTATGGGGAGCCTGGGAGTAGCTTGTGTTATTTGCCGGCGCGTGGGTATAAGAGCAGGCGTTTGGCATAAGATTCAACTGTAAGCCATGTCTAACAAAGGAGGCACATGCCCAACAAACCCGTGAAGATCATCATGCTTACCGGATACCTCGGTGCCGGCAAGACCACGCTGCTCAACCACATCCTCGCTAACGACGGCGGCATCCGCGCCGCCGTGATCGTCAACGATATCGGCGAGATCAACGTCGACGCCAGCCTTATCGCCGACGGCGGCCTTTCCGAGACCGATGACCTCATCCCGCTCACCAACGGCTGCATCTGCTGCACGCTTTCGGACGACCTGGCCAACCAGCTGCAGGGCATCGCCGATTCGGGCAACTTCGACTACATCATCATCGAGGCATCGGGCATTTGCGAGCCTATCCCCATCGCCTACACCATCTCGAGCTTCTGCGACGAGGCCAAGGTGGCGGCGAGCCCAAGCTCGCGCTCGACAACATCGTGGCCGTGGTCGATTGCGCCCGCATGTACGACGAGTTCAACGGCGGTCGCGACCTGCTGGCCGAGGATATCGACGAGGACGACATCGAAAGCCTGCTCATCCAGCAGATCGAATTCTGCTCCACGCTGATCCTCAACAAGACCGATACCGTGACGCCCGAGCAGATCGCCGAGCTCAAGGCCATCGTGCGCAGCCTGCAGAAGGACGCCGTGATTGTCGAGGCCCAAAACGGCGAGGTCCCCATGGAGGAGCTGCTCGACACCGACCGCTTCGACTTTATGCGCGCCTACAACTCCGCCGCCTGGATCGAGGCCATGGAGCATCCCGAGGAGCACGACGACCCCGAGGTGCTCGAGTACGACATCGAGACCTTTGTGTACTCGCGCCGCAAGCCGTTTGACCTGCAGAAGTTCACCAATTTTGTTGAGCAGGAGTGGCCCGACGAGGTCATCCGCGTCAAGGGTCCGCTGTGGCAGACCGGCGATCCGGACATGTGCTACATGTTTGAGCAGGCCGGCCACCAGATGCGCCTGATGGAGAACGGCCTGTTTGTCGATTCGGCGCCCGAGGGCGAGAAGCAGAAGATCATCGACGAGAACCCCGAAATCATGCAGATTTGGGACGACGAGACGGGAGACCGCATGACAAGCCTGTGCATCATCGGCCGTCACATGGACAAGGACGCGCTCATCGCCTCCCTCGATGCCTGCCTGACCGACTGGCACCGCGCCTAGGTTTATTCAAGCGGGCATTTTCCGCCTACATAACCGCCAAACCACCACGAAGGTACCCTTCGTGGTGGTTTTTCGTTCTGAGCCAAGGAGATTCATGTTCAACATCGTGCTGTATGCGCCCGAGATTCCGGCCAATACGGGCAATATCGGCCGCACCTGCGTGGTTGCCGGCGCCCGCCTGCATCTGGTGGAGCCGCTGGGGTTTTCACTCGACGACAAGACAGTACGTCGCGCCGGCCTGGGCTACTGGCAAAACTTGGACGTGACCACCTATGCCGCTGGGAGGATTTCCTTGCGCGCAACGGTCTCTCCCCTGCCGACGAACGCCTGCATCTGCTGACCAAAAAGGCACGCCGCACCTATGCGCAGAGTACCTACGCGATGGTGACTACTTGGTCTTTGGCAGCGAGAGCTCGGGCATTCCCGAGCACTGCTTGCCGTGGCGCCCGAGCGCTGCGAGCGCATCCCGATGCTGCGCGATTGCGACTCACTCGATAACGCCGAGGCTTGGGAAGCTCACGAGGAATCGCTGGGGCATACCGAGGACAGCCACGAGACCATCCTTCAACAGGACATCTGCGGCAACTTCGTTAACCCCGACGACTACCGCATCAGCGCGCTCAACCTCTCCAACAGCGCCGCCATCGTCCTCTACGAGGCCCTACGCCAGGCAGGCTTTCCGGGAATGTGACAAAGGGACTATCCTTTTGCCACATTCGAGCGCCACGTCGATGGCACACACGCCTAATTGATGCTCTAGATAAAGGCCCTCACTTTTAATCAGAATTAACTAAAGTAAAATGAAGTTAAACGGCGGTGTGAAAGGAGAGCCGTGTGAAATATCTCGAGAACCCGTTTACCCCCAGTTTTGGTGAGGTTCCTGCCCATCTCGCTGGCAGACAACAGATTATTCGGGATTTGGACCGCGCCTTCTTGAGCCAGCGCAGGCGCCCAGAATTGACCTCGATCTTCTCAGGCGCGCGTGGAACCGGTAAAACCGCTCTCATGTCATCGCTCGCGACAAGGGCGGAATCCCACGGCTGGATAGCCGTAAAGACGACCGCGCTCCCGGGAATGCTTGAGGAAATCGAGTTCGGGACGAAACGCGCCGCAGCCCATCTCATCGACTCGTCCTACCACTTCGAAGTCACCGGCCTCGGAATTGCACCGCTCGGCAGCATCGAGGTCAATCGCGTTCACGATGCCTCAACCTGGCGTTATCGCATGAGCGATATCATCGACCAGCTCAACGGGGCCGGTACCGGTCTGCTCGTCACGGTTGACGAGGTGGACCCGACACTCGACGAGATGATTCAGCTCGCAGCGACGTATCAGCACTTTGTGACCGATGGGAAACGCGTCGCCCTGCTCATGGCGGGACTTCCCAACAATGTCTCGACGTTGCTGAACCACAAGACGGTCTCGTTCCTTCGCCGCGCCCAACAATATCATCTGGGTCGCATTGCCGACTATGACGTGCGCGAGGCCTTGATTCGCACAATCCAGGAAAACGATCGCCTGGCAGATGCCGAGGGAATCGATTGAGCCGTTCGCTCGATCTCTGGTTTTCCCTTCCTATTGCAACTCGTAGGCTACCGTGCCTGGGATCTCACAAGCGATTCGAAGGAAATCTCGTCACGCGACTTTGACCTGGGAATCAAAATCGCGCGCGACGAGATGGACGACCGAATCCTCGCGGCAACCTATCGGGAACTCACTGCAGAGGACAAGCGATTCCTCATCGCCATGCTCGATGACGAAGAAGAGTCCACCACCGCCGACCTTATCGAGCGCCTTAAGCGTTCGCCGCAGCAGGTCTCCCGCTACCGACGCCGCATGATAGATGCCGGCATCATCGGAGAACGAGGACGAGGGCTCGTCGCATTTGAATTGCCATTCTTCCGCGACTATCTCGCGGCTCAATGCGTGAAATAGAAATCAATGTGACAAAGAGGCAGTCCCTTTGTCACATTGCCTATAGGTAGCGACCGGTAATGCTCTTGGAGCAGGCCGCGATGTCGCCCGGCGTGCCGGCGCAGACGATTTGCCCGCCCGCGTCGCCACCGCCCGGGCCCATGTCATTACGTAATCGGCGTTACGGATAAGGTCGAGGTCATGCTCGATCACGACAACTGTGGCGCCCTTGGCAACGAGGCCGTCAAACACACTCAGCAACACCTGAACATCGAGCGGATGCAGGCCAATCGTGGGCTCGTCGAACACGAATACGGCATCATCCTGCACGCGGCCCATCTCGCTCGCAAGCTTAAGACGCTGAGCCTCGCCGCCCGAGAGCGCCGGTGTGGGCTCGCCAAGTGTGAGATAACCCAGACCCAGGTCGTGCAAGGTCTGCAAGCGCGTCTGAACCTTCTTGAGTCCCAGTGTGGCGTCGATGGCCTCATCCACACTCATATCCATGAGCTGCGGTAACGTAAGCAGGCTCCCGTCCTTGCCCTCGCGATGGATATGCGAGGCGGCCTCGGCGTAGCGCGAACCACGGCATGCCGGGCAGACGATCTCGACGTCGGGCAAAAACTGCACGTCGAGCGATATCGAGCCCGTGCCGTCGCACGTAGGGCAGCGCAAAGCGCCAGTGTTGTAGCTAAATGCGCCCGCCTTGTAGCCGGCTGCCTTGGCCTCGGGCGTACGGGCAAAGGCACGACGCAGCTCATCATGGATGTCGGCATAGGTTGCCACCGTCGAGCGCACGTTGGCACCGATGGGCGTGGCGTCAATCAGGTTGGCACGGGCAATGCCTTCGGCATCGACCAACGCACGTGTCTTGGCAGACGCTCGCCAGTTGCCTGAGCCTTGAGTGCCGGAATGAGCGTCTCGAGCACCAACGTCGTCTTGCCCGAACCCGAAACGCCCGTCACCGCGACCAAGCGGCCGCGCGGGATATCGACTTCGAGCGGCTTGACGGTATGGATGGCATCGGTTGCCATGCGGATGTGGCCCTGGTCGAACATCTCCTCGTCAGTCACCTGCGGGCGCAAGCGCTTGGGGTCTGCGCGCAAAAACGGCGCGATGCGACTGCTCTGCGATTGCTCGACCTCGTCTACCGTACCGGCAGCGATCACGTTACCGCCGCCCGCTCCGGCAACGGGGCCCATCTCGACCAGATAATCAGCTTCCGCCAGTACGCGCGTATCGTGGTCGACAACGACCACGGTGTTGCCGTCATCCACCAGATCGCGCATCACGCCTACCAAGCCGTCGACATTGGCAGGATGCAAGCCGATCGAGGGCTCGTCCAGCACATAGAGCACGCCCGTCGATCGGTTGCGCACCACGCGGGCGAGCTGAACGCGCTGGCGCTCACCCGTGGAGAGCGTGGCACCAGCGCGGTCGAGTGAAAGGTAATCGAGACCCAGGTCGACCAGACGACGGGCCACGCTCAAAAACGAATCGCAGATATCCGTCGCCATGGGCCGCATCTCGGGCGGCAAGGATGCGGGCACCCCGCGCACCCACTCAACCGCATCGCCAAGCGTCATGGCCGCGGCCTGCGCCAGATTGATACCGCACACCTGGGGCTGGCGCGCAGCCTCGGAGAGACGCGTGCCGCCGCAATCGCGGCATGCTCCCTCGCGCAAAAAGCGCGCAACGCGTTTGAGGCCCTTGTCGTCCTTAACCTTGGCGAGCGCATTCTCGACGGTATAGACGGCGTTGTAATAGGTGAAGTCGAGCGGCGTGGCACCCTCGCCGTTTTTGGGAACGTAGAGAATGTGCTTCTTAACCGCCGGGCCGTGGAACACGATGTCGCGTTCTTCAGGCGTGAGCTGGTTAAACGGCACATCGGTGCGCACGCCCATCTCGCCAGCCACTTGCTTCATCAGATCCCACATGAGCGTACCCCAGGGAAGCACCGCGCCCTCGTTGATAGTCTTTGACTCATCGGGCACCAGGCTCGCTTCGTCCACCTCGCGCATGACACCGGTGCCGCCGCAGGTGGGACAGGCACCGCCGCTGTTAAAGGCAAGGTCCTCGGCGCTCGGCGCGTAGAACTCGCGACCGCATGCAGGGCACGTGAGCGACAGGCCCGCAGCCACGTTAAGGCTCGGCTCCACGCGCGCCCCGCAGTGCGGACACACGTGATGGGCGCAACGGCTAAAGAGCAGGCGCAGGCTGTTGTTGAGCTCGGTCATGGTACCAAAGGTCGAGCGCACGCCCGGCACGCTGGGGCGCTGATGCAATGCGAGCGCCGCCGGTACGTGCAATACCTCATCCACCTGGGCGTGTTCGGCCTGCGTCAGGCGACGTCGAGTATAGGTGCTGAGCGCTTCCAAGTAGCGGCGCGAACCCTCGGCATAAAGAACCCCCAGTGCCAGCGAACTCTTGCCCGAACCCGATACGCCGGCAATACCCACCAGCTTTCCCAGCGGAATATCGATATCGATGTCTTTGAGGTTATGGACGCGCGCGCCGCGTACCTCGATAGCCTGCGGGCTCATCTTCTGTTCCGTCACCTTTATCACCCTACTCATGCCATAAAACTCGATCGCGAACGTACGCGCCCAGCATGGGCACGGGTAAATCGGACGAGGCCGTATCCGGCAGCCTCGATGACACGCTCGCGAATCAGGCTTGCGCGATATTTGCTCGCCCAGCTCTGGGTGCGATCGCAGCGCTCAATGATATCCGCCATGCGAGTCGGTTTGCCCTCGTCAACCGCCATGGCCTCGATAAAAAGGCGCTGTGGACTGCGCAGCCCGTAATATAGAGGCGCGTCAACCGCTTCGTAGAACTCGGAGACGGCATCCGCATGGCCATCCTCGACATCGTGCCTTTCGATGACTTGCGAGCCACGCCGGACAGCAGAGCGCCACATGTAATAGCCCACCAGCTGAACCATATAGGGATGCCCCATGCTCTTGTGTGCCGCAAGATCCGCCGTCCCCGCGTCAACGTAAAGACCAGCGTTTTTGACCGTCTGGATATATGAATCGCGCACCTTGGGCAAAGAAATCGCCCCCAGCGTACGCTGCTGGGCACGCCGCAAAAACGTCACGCTCGGCTCTTCGAGCAGATCGTCAACCATACTGGGTAAGCCGGCAAACACCAGCGCAAGACCGCGCTGGTCGCTATCGGACAAGCCCGTGGCATCCTGGTCTCCGAGCACCTGCTGATAGAGAACGGCAAGGGCCGCCAGCTCCTCGATAGACGCCGATTGTGCCTCGTCAATCGCAAACAGCATGCCTTTGCCTGGATCGAGCTTCTTAAGGCGCTCGTTGACCAGCCCGCGCAGCGTTTCACCCTTTGCACGCGCCGCCTCGACCGACATGCGCCCGAATGATGGACTGAGTTCCATTGACGTCACAACGGGTTTATTCGAGCGAAGTGCATCGGCCAAGCGGTCGCATAAGCCAAGCGAAGCGGAATCGGAGACAACCGCCCATCCGCGCTCATTGGCTAGACGTTGCAGCTCCCGCAGGAGAACCGTCTTGCCGCAACCGCGGTTTCCCGTAATGAGTATGAGCCTGCCCGGCGCTCCGGCGCCGTTATCGAGCCCTTCCTCGAAATCTTCGATGACCGACTCGCGACCGATGAGTATCGGAGGCCGCTTGCCAGCCGTGGGCTTAAAGGGATTTGGATTCATGTCGGCCTCCTCGGATTGGCAAACCTTGGCAATAGTTATACCAACTTGTACCGAGTTATACCAATAGCATGTGACAAAGGAACTGTCCCTTTGTCACATGTGGCCGAAAAACTCGGCGTCTGCTGCTCGCCAGGGGCGAAAGGTGGCGGGATCGACCTTTACGTGCGCCGTGGCGGGGACGTCGTGCCACTTGACGGTGTAGCCGGCGCCATGAGAGCAGAAGACCGAGTCGGGCGTATTGGGCAGATCGGCCTCGGGCTTATAGGCGGCCGCCTCAATTACGCGCTCAGCATCATGACAGGGCGCGTGGCCGGCAAACTCCAGGTACAGATGCCCGCGGCCACTCGTATAGGCAGCCACCTCCAGCGCGTAATCCTGCACTTCGGATGCCGGCACGCGGCCCATGAGCTTGGCGCGGTCTCCCGCCATCGTCGGCGGCTCGTACTCGGCACCCATACGCGTAGCATCCGAAAGCGCCCGGCCCACACACTCCCCCGGCACCTCGAGCTCAAAGTGGTACCACGGCTCCAACAGCACCGCCGCGCCCGCCTCACGCGCCTGCATGAACCCCTGGCGAATCGCGCGGTACGTGGCCTGGCGAAAATCGCCGCCCTCGGTGTGTTTGGCATGCGCACGGCCGCCCGTGAGCGTAATGCGCACATCGGTGACGGGCGAGCCAGTCAGCACGCCCAGGTGATCGCGCTCCATGGCGTTGGTGAGCGCCAGACGCTGCCAGTTCAAGTCGAGCTCGTCAGTCGAGGTCACGGTGCCAAATTGCACGCCCGAGCCCGCCGGTAACGGCTCCAAACGCAGATGTACCTCGGCATAGTGGCGCAGCGGCTCAAAGTGGCCCACGCCCTCGACCGGCTGCGAAATAGTCTCCTTATAGAGAATGCCGCCGGGCTCAAACGCAATCGAAAGGCCAAAACGATCTGCCAACACCCGCTGCACGACCTCGAGTTGCACGGCGCCCATCAGCTGCAGGTGAATCTGCTCCAGATGAGTATTCCAGCTTACGCCGAGCATAGGATCTTCGTCCGCTAACTCTGTCAGTGCTTTGAACACCGCGTGGACATCGTGTTCGCCCGGAAGCACCGTATAGGTGAGAACCGGCGCAATGACAGGCGCATCGCCCGCGGGCTCCGCACCCAGGGCGTCCCCTGGGCGAACGTGCGCAAGACCCGTCACGGCACAAATACCGCCAGCGGCAACTTCTTGGGCAAGCTCATACTTCTCGCCGTTATAGATGCGCACCTGATCGACCTTCTGCTCCCATGCCTCGGCACCGGAACGTCCGCTAATCATCTGCTTGGCATGCAGCATGCGCCCGTCACCTTGACCCAGGCAAGACGCTCGCCACGCTCTCCACGACTCACGCGGTAGACACGCGCGGCGAACTCCTGGGGCCATGTTCGCTCGCGCATCAGAGCACATATGCCGTCGAGCAGCTCTGCCACACCCTGGTCCTTGAGCGCCGATCCCGCAAAGCAGGGAAACAATTTGCGCTCGGCAACCATGCGTGACAGCATTGCGACAGAAAGCTCACCCGCCTCAAGAAACTCCTCGAGCGCCGCCTCGTCCAACGCAGCAGCGTCCTCCTGAACGGAGCCGCCCGCCAGCAGTTCGCTGGCATCCAGGCAGCCCTCGGAAAGACGTTGCCCAAGTTGTGCCAGCAAAACATCGCGGCCGGGATTCTCCAAATCGATTTTGTTGATATAGATGAACGTCGGGATGTCATAGCGTGCAAGCAGGCGCCACAGGGTTTCGGTGTGCCCCTGCACGCCGTCGTTGGCGCCCACAACTAAAATCGCGTAGTCCAGCGCGCGCAATGTGCGCTCCGCCTCGGCCGAAAAATCGACATGCCCCGGTGCATCCACGAGCATGACGTGGGTATCGCCATGGTCGAGTACGGCCTGCGACGAGAAAATCGTGATGCCACGCTCGCGCTCGATCGCGTCAGTGTCCAGATGCGAATCACCATCGTCCACGCGGCCGCGTTTGCGAATGCGACCCGCGTTGAACAGCATGGCCTCGGCCAACGTGGTCTTGCCGGCATCGACATGCGCCAAGATTCCAACGACCGCTTGCTTCGACATGGCTCTCCTCTTATTACGAGCCCATCGCACGCGGCAACGGGCGTTCACGCTCCACACTGGATGATACAATTTACGAGCCGGCGGGCGAAGCGGGCCCTATCCCCCGGACCGAGCTCATCGCCCCGCGTTGCCGCGCGGCGATTTTCGTAGGTTCGCGCCTTGCGAAAGCCGGCACCTCCCCTTAACAGCCCAGCGATCAAAAAAGCCCCACCCGGGGCCATTTTCATGTATGTGGATTGCTGATACGCGTCCCCGTTCTTATGCCTCGCGCAGCCAGTCGAACGCAACGCGCGGCGTGCCGTCCGACACATACACGACGCCGGCGCGCTCGAACCCCGCTTTCATGCTCGCGCCTTGCATGGGCAGGTTGTCCGCATGCGTATCGATACGCAGGTGGTCGGCACGCTCCTTGGCAAAGGCAAACATCGCGGCCGCGATACCGTGCACGGTGCCGTCGGACGCCACGCGGTGCAGTACGGCGTACGGAGTGTCGCTGTGCCACTGACCGTCCTCGATGACGTCATAGCACTCGTCCGGGCCCGCAAAAAGGCAAACGTCGCCACCACGCGACCGTCGACTTCGCACACATAGCTGCCACCGGCGGCGATATCGGCAGCCAGCTGCTCGGCCGAAGGCGTGCCCTCGGGCCACTGCGTGGCGTTGCCATGCGCGCGCATAAAGGCGCGGGCGGCATCATAGATAGCCATGACGGCGGGAATGTCGGTATCGAGGGTTTTTCTGATCATCACGCGGCGACCTCACGTTTATTGGTATCACTTTGATTGAGCAATGATACCAACGTTTTGAGAAGGGCGCGAAGCAGATGGGTAGCAAAAAGCGAGCCGCCTGGTCAAAAGCCAAAAGCGAGTTTTTAGGCGCTGCCACGGGCGGCGATATGAGCGACCTGTTTGCACGCGAAGACGTGCGCCGCGACGCACTAGACGCCGAGCGCGATGAAGCCTGGCGCTACAAGTCGTGCGAGCGCAAAAACCGTTACGACACGCGCGCCGAGGCCGAGGCAGTTATGGCCGACTGCGAAAACGCGGACGGCGCGGTTTGGCCTGCTACAAATGCGAATACTGCGGCGGATGGCACCTGACGTCGCACCCTTGGAAATAGGCGCCACTTCGGCACGGCACTGACGGAGCGCCAGCTATCGCGCGCAAGCTACGGGCGCGGCGGCACCAAAACATCGTAACGAACGGCCTTGCCCGCAAGTTGATAGCTCGGCTTAACGCCGGCAAGCAGCGGTCCCTTTACCGGCCGCTTGATAACGACCTTGCGCGGGCGCGCCGCAAGCGCAGCTTTAACCAGCGTCTCCTCATCGGCACACGGCTGTTCCAAATGGTGCAAGAGTTGGAACTTCTTTTCACCGCCGCGCTCTTGGTGCGCTCGGGAAACATGGGGTCCAGATACACCACGTCGGGAGCGGCAAGCTCGCCCTGCCCGATCAGCTCAGCTGTATGGCGAAGGCCAGCAATGCTGTCCTCGCCCGCATGTAAGCGCATACGCGACACGGCAACCGCAAGCGCCGGATCATCTGCCGCGCGATCCAAGGCATCCTTGAGGAGCGCCGCAATCACGCAATCCTGTTCATATAAATCGACGGTAAAGCCCGCGGCCGCCAGCAGCAGCGAATCCTCGCCAAAGCCTGCCGTGGCGTCAATCGCCCATGGCTGCTCGATGCCTTTTGCGCGCGCAGCCTTTACCAGCAGCTCTTGCTGCAGACGACCCTGCTTGAGACGTGGAAGCATGCGGCAAAATCGGCTCGCAACTCCATCGAGCCATCGGTGAGCGTAAGGCCCTCGGGCTTCCCGATCAGCTCAAGCCCCGCGGCCCGAGCAACAGAAAAGGGATCGACGACGCCCATGGGCACTCCTTCACAAGCAATACGGATACGTGAGCGCCGTTGATGTCGGCACCCAACCGTCCGCTATTGTCCCACATGCGACATGGTCCACAGCATCCCAATGCAAAGCACCGCCATCAATCCCGTGCACACGGCAGCGATCACAGAATCACTCATGCGCCTTCCCAGCGACCGCGGCTCATCCACTTGCTTGACTCCGTACATCATGGCTCCTCCTTCGGTCCAGCTCTTACCATGGCCTCATCATCGCAGCGCCGCGCATGCGCTGCCATCGATTTGACTTACGTCCAGCTTTCCTTTTTGAAAGGTTGAACCGTGCAGGCAAGAGACGCTTTCAGGCGCATGCATCGCTGCGTTGAACTACAATGTGCTTCACCATATGTGCAGCACATAGGGTGCGCCAGGTTGGCGTACTCGTATCGAAAGGACCAGCCATGAGCTTCACTCGCAAGACACTCAAAATCCTTGCCCTGATTTATTTTGTTCTGGGCATCGCCAGTCTCGTCATGGGAATCGCCGGCATCGCGACCGGCAAGTTCGAGTCCACCTACGGATCGAACGCCATGCTCGCCGCGGTCGTGCTGGTCGCCAAGGGCCTCATCGATCTTGCCGCGGGCGTTGCGGGCATCAAGGGTGCCAACAAGCCTTCGCAGGTTGACGGCGCGTTTAAGCTCGGTATCGTTGCTGCAGTCGCCACGCTTGCCCAGGCGGTGCTCACGCTTCCCGCGTTTGGCGGCGACGCCATCAACTTTGGCGCCTTTGTCATCGTGGTGTACGACCTGTTCTTTGTTCAGCAGGCGCACGCCGTCAAGGCCGAGAACAAGGACCGCCTGTAAGCGCTCGCTTCTCATAGCCTCTGCAGCCAAGCAACTAAAAAGGGCCGATCGCACATCTCCGCGGTCGGCCCTTTGCATTTGCCCAGATAAAACCTGCCAAAATAAAGGCTCTTCGGGGGTTTGTGTGGGTTAGCCGCCCGGTAAAAGCGCCCGCCTAGCAGCGGCGGCGCGCCTCGCGTATCGTTGTTTTCCGACCAAAGAAAAAAATGAACGCGCGAGGGAGCGCCGCCATGCTGAACAGTCTACTCAAAAGGGCGCTCGGGCTCGAGCGCACCGTAATCGAGGGAGCGAGAATCGAGGGCGATTCCATAATCGTCTCCGTGAGGCCCAGGAGGGCCGCGCCGAGGTGCCCGGTGTGCGGGCGGCGCTGGCGCCGCCTACGACAGGCTCGGGC
>ENA-OQDW01000538-OQDW01000538.1-human-gut-metagenome-genome-assembly--contig:-NODE-538-length-15452-cov-1.984209_pt1 | contig 15452 bp, 19 predicted proteins | sample MGYA00242784_ERZ504613 | MGnify/ENA primary metagenome ERZ504613 (study PRJEB26092, sample SAMD00036330) | human gut metagenome | host: Homo sapiens | study: EMG produced TPA metagenomics assembly of... | reverse complement strand
TTTCTTTTTTTTCATGCGTTCCAATCGGATCAACCGATCCCCCATACTGTCTGAATTGGCGCCATATTTACTGCGGCGAATTTTTTCCGGATATTTTTAATATGCTCTGTAATAGCAGACTCATCGCCTGTCTTGTCGTATCCTAGGACCGCTTCGTAGATCTGCTCTCTGGAAAATGTCTGTCCGCGGTTTTTGGCGAGCAGAAGTGTGATCTCATACTCCGTCCTGGTGAAGGGGAGCGTGACACCGCCTGCTGCGACCTCGCGGGAGGCAAGCAGAAAGCGGATGCCCTGTATGTAGAGGCAGTGATGTTTTTCGCGCTGCTCCCGGCGCAGATGCGCGGCGACGCGCGCCCGCAGTTCGACGATGGAGAAGGGTTTTTTGATATAGTCGTCCGCACCGACGGAAAAACCGTAGTCGACGTCCTCCTCCATGGTCTTTGCGGTCAGAAACAGAATCGGGCAGTCCGTGTCGTCACGGATGGCGCTGCAGAGTTCATAGCCGTCCGTCTGCGGCATCATGACGTCGAGAAGGATGAGATCATATTCTGCGAGGTGCGCCGCAAGATCCGTCGGGACATGCGGCATGCAGGTAATGGTATGCCCCTCCCGGCGGAGTGCATGTTCAATCAGCGCGAGGATACCGGGGTCGTCGTCGATTGCGAGAATGTGAGCCATAAAAACCTCATTTCTATCAAGAACCCATTCCATAAAGGGTCAGGTACAAAAGGAACGAAAGTGCGTACAGCACGTAAATGTGCGTCGGATAAAACCAGTAGAACAGCTTTTTGGAGCCGTGTCCACGGGTTCCATTGTAACATAACATAGGGATAACGGCAAAAACTTCCAGCCACTCATAAGCATCGGTAAAAAAGAAAGAGGCAGAAGTTCCTGCGGGCATAAAAAGCAGCACGGGCAGGATATCCCACGCAAGCACGAAGAGCGCGAAGGCGCCCGCCTGCAATTTGCGGTGTCTGTGCGTCAGGTAGAGAATCACGCCGCCGAGCAGTGTGGCGGTGCCACCGTCGATGATCGCAGTGTGGCAGGGCAGGACACTGTACATCAGAAGGTTTAAGAGAAAATTGCCGTAGGGAATGCCAAAGGCTGCAGATACGGCGAACAGCCCGTACAGAAGAAAGGGCAGAAAGACCGGAATCAGGATGGCAGAAAGTCCCCGGATCCACTGTTTTTTCTGACACCGGTCGATGCCCCAAAGAACGACGAGCAGGACGGAAAAGGATGCAAGCATCTGATTCTGTGGGAAAAAGCCGTCCGGCCGGACGAGGCCGGATGCAATATTATAGAAGGAAAACTGCACCAGTCCCATGAAAATGGCGATGGCGTAAATACGCAGAAAATATTTTTTCCGGTCGTGTGTGTGAAGAAAACCCTCCACGATACAGAAGAGGAACAGCGGGGCGGCAAGCCTGCCGATCCACGAAAAGAACAGTGGGATCTTCCCTGTAAATGAGAAAAAATAGTGAATGTGGTCGAGAATCATGCAGACCATGGCAAAATATTTGAGCGCAAAGTCTGAGAGTCCCCGTTGTTTTGTGATTGTTGTCTGATTCATACGTTCTGGAATCCTCCTTGTTTACTTCTTGTGATAAGTTGTGATAAGATGTTCACAGAAACAGCATACAGGCAAATTATAAGGATTTTATAAGGAACGGAAAGGAAGTTATAAAATGACAAAACAGGAAAAAGCAATCGAATTGCATGACAGGGGATGCAACTGTGCACAGGCGGTGGCGTGTGCGTTTGCGGAGGAGATCGGCGTGCCGGAAGAGACGCTGTTTGCCGCGGCGGAAGGATTCGGACTCGGCATGGGCGGCATGGAGGCAACCTGCGGAGCGGTCTCAGGAGCGGTGATGCTTGCGGGCTTCAAGAACAGCTGTGCCGATCCAAAGAACCCGAAGACCAAGGCGGCAACCTATCAGCTGACCAGAGAGATCACCAGACAGTTTGCTGAGAAGAACCATGCGCTTGTCTGTAAGGAATTGAAGGGTGTGGAAACCGGCGTGGTTTTGCGGAGCTGTCCGGACTGTATCCGCGATGCGGTTGCGATCGCGGAAAAGGTACTTTCCCTGTAGGCGAACAGGAAGTATTTATAATAAGAATAAAGTCGAAACAGAGCAGATGTCCCTGTGTGGAAGAGTTGTCTTTCACACAGGGACATTTGTGTATTTGCACGAAGCAGAACATGCCAAAAACAGCCATCTGCAAAATATGCACAAGAAGAAAAAATGAAAAACCATAAAATTATACGAAACACACAAAAGAAACAGAAGTATTTTCAAGGAAAAGAGAAGAATATTGTATGTTCTTTACATGCCTCCATTGCTATAATGCATAATGTAACAAGGAGTTACGAATACAAAAAGGGAGGTTTTTCAGAGATGAAAAAGAAAGTAATCAGTTTAATCCTTGCAGCTACTATGGTTGCAACAATGGCAACAGGATGTGGAAACTCTTCTGGCGAGACAACCACAACAGATAACGCAGCATCCACGACAACCGATGCAGCAGCACCGGCTACCGAGGCTTCCGATACGGCAGCAGCAGTAACAGAAGCAGCAGGCGGTGACTATGCAGACAAGAAAGTCGGCGTATGCATTTACCAGTTCTCCGATAACTTCATGACACTGTTCCGTACAGAGCTTGAGAATTATCTGGTAGAGCAGGGCTTCTCCAAAGACAATATCACAATCGTTGACGGAGCAAACGATCAGGCGACACAGACAGGTCAGATCGATAACTTCATTTCCGAGGGCGTAGATGTTCTCATTGTAAACCCGGTAAACTCTTCATCCGCAGCTACCATCACAGATAAGGTTGTAGCAGCAGATATCCCGCTCGTATACATCAACCGTGAGCCGGATGCAGAGGAAGAGCAGAGATGGGAAGACAACGGCTGGAATGTTACATACGTTGGATGTGACGCACGTCAGTCCGGTACTTTCCAGGGCGAGATGATCGTAGACCTTGGTCTTGACACAGTAGACTTAAACGGCGATGGAAAGATCCAGTACGTTATGGTAGAAGGTGATCCGGAGAACGTTGATGCCCAGTATCGTACCGAGTATTCCGTAAAGGCTCTTACCGATGAAGGTCTTGAGGTTGAATGCCTCTCCGATCAGGTTGGTAACTGGCAGCAGGATCAGGCACAGCAGATCGTAGCAAACGCTCTTGGACAGTACGGCGATAAAGTAGAAGTTGTATTCTGTAACAACGATGCAATGGCACTTGGTGCATTACAGGCAATCCAGTCTGCAGGACGTACCGTAGGTACCGATATCTTCTTAGTAGGTGTTGATGCATTATCCGAGGCTCTTGAGGATGTTGTAGCCGGAACCATGACAGGTACCGTATTCAACGATCACTTCTCACAGTCCCACGGTGCAGCTGATGCAGCAATCAACTTCATCAATGGTGAGACCAACGAGTATTACATTGGTTGTGACTATGTAAAGGTTACAAAAGACAATGCACAGGAAATCCTTGACATGGTAAAATAATTACTGCGCAGGATGATTGATAGCAGGTAAACAGAAGGTGCGGGTGTTTTCGGGCATCCGCACCTGTCTTAAAGATATGAAATAGTTGTGTGACAGACCAGATTAGAAAAAATTAAAGAACATCGACAATAACATCGACAGTACACAGATAACAACAGAATCTGTATCAATATAGAAGGAGGAGAAACATGGCTGAGTACAAACTGGAGCTAAAGGGTATCTGCAAATCGTTCCCAGGTGTTAAAGCGCTTGACAATGTACAGCTTTCCCTTCGTCCCGGAACCGTTCATGCACTGATGGGTGAGAACGGAGCCGGCAAGTCTACCTTGATGAAATGTCTTTTCGGTATTTACAAGATGGACGCGGGAGAGGTTTATCTGGACGGGCAGAAGATTGAGATCAACAACCCGGATGAAGCAATGAAATACGGCATCGCATGGTACATCAGGAATTACAGCCTGTTCCGGCGAGAAGCGTGGCTGAGAACCTGTATCTGGGAAGATTCCCGACAAAGAATTACGGACCGCTTAAGGTAATTGACCACAAGAAGATGTATGCGGAGACGGAGAAGTGGCTGAAAGAGGTAAAGATGGATTTTGATCCGAAGGCACAGCTCGGCACACTTTCCATCGGTCAGATGCAGTCCGTGGAGATCGCAAAAGCGGTATCCCAGCAGGCGAAGGTCGTGATCTTTGATGAGCCGACCTCCTCTCTTTCCGATAATGAGGTAGAGGCACTCTTCCGTATCATGAATGACCTTCGTGATAAGGGTGTTGCAATGGTATACATATCCCACAAGATGGATGAGATCAAGCGTATCGCAGACGATATCACGATCATGCGGGACGGTACCTATGTAGGAACCTGGCCGGCGACAGAGCTGACGACCGATCAGATCATCGCAAAGATGGTAGGACGTGAGCTCACAAACGTATATCCGGCGAAGGAGAATACACCGGGCGAGGTCATCATGGAGGTTAAGAACCTCTGCTCGATCCATGCAAATTCATTCCAGAATGTGAACTTTACACTTCGCAAGGGCGAAATCCTAGGCTTTGGCGGATTGGTCGGAGCTCAGAGAACAGAGTTGATGGAAGGTATCTTCGGTATCCGGGGTATCGCATCTGGTGAGATCTACATGCATGGCAAGAAGTTAAAGATCAACATCCGATCGATGCGATGAATGCAGGAATCGGACTCATCACAGAGGACCGCCGCGGCAACGGTATCTTCGGCTGTCTGTCCATCAAGGACAACGTTGGCGTCTCCATCTATAACAAGTACCTGAAAGCAGGATTTGTGCTGGATCATAAGAAGATGAACAAAGTTGTGGATGACAGCATCAAGAAGCTGTCCATCAAGACACCTAGCATGAACGAGCACATTTCAAACTTATCCGGTGGTAATCAGCAGAAAGTTATTATTTCCAGATGGCTTGCCAATGATCCGGATGTGCTGATCATGGATGAGCCGACAAGAGGTATCGATGTCGGTGCAAAGCATGAGATCTACGAGATCATGAATGAACTGGCGGCACAGGGTAAGGCAATCATCATGATTTCATCAGAAATGTCTGAGCTGCTTGGTATGGCAGACCGCATCTGTGTTATGTGTAACGGTAGATACGGCGAGATCGACCAGCCGGAAGAGATGACACAGGCAATGGTTATGAACTTTGCAACGAGATTCTGAATGAGATAGGAGGAGAACGAAAATGACAAAGACAAATCAACAGAAAGTAAAAGATTTCTTAATCAACAACGGAGTTATCATCGTCATGTTCATCCTGGTAATCTATACCGGATTCACATCCGATAACTTCTTCACAAAGAACAACTTCATGAATATTCTGATGAATATGAGTTCACGACTCGTCATTGCACTTGGTATCGCAGGCTGCGTTATCACAGCAGGATGTGATCTTTCTGCAGGACGTATGATCGGTTTCGGTGCATGTATCTCCGGTATGCTGTTACAGCGTATGGATTATTCCGGAAAATTCTTCCCGGATATGCAGCCGCTCAACGTATTCGTCGTAGCACTGATTGCCATGCTGGTATGTGCGGCATTCGGTACGGTTACCGGATTTTTCATTGCTTACTTAAACGTTCCGCCTTTCATCGCCACACTGGCAATGATGGAGATCGTCTATGGTATCGGACTTATCGTAACCAATGCAACACCGCTCGGCGGCTATGTAGAGCAGTACACGAACGTATCTAACGGTAAGTTCCTCGGCATCAACTACCTGATCTGGATCGCAATTATTGTGGCGGCGATCACATGGTTCATTTTCAACATGACCCGTCACGGCAAGTACATGTATGCAATCGGTGGTAACCCACAGGCAGCAGAGGTTGCCGGTGTTCCGGTAAAAGCAACTCTGATCTTAATCTACATGAAAGCAGCAGCTATGTATGGTCTTGCAGGTTTCATGCTCGGTGCAAAAGCCGGCGGTGCATCCGTCCAGACCGGATATGGTTACGAGATGGAAGCAATCGCAGCTTGTACGATCGGTGGTGTATCTGTAACAGGTGGTCGTGGTAAAGTATCATCCGCAATTATCGGTGTTGCCGTATTCGAGCTGTTAAAGGTAGCTCTCCAGTATCTGGGTATGAATGCAAACGCACAGTACATTGCAATTGGTGTTGTTATCTTCATCGCAATCTCTCTGGATATCAGAAAGTATATAGCAAGAAAGTAAAAAGTATATTATAATGAATAGCGCTGGGACATTAGAACCAGCCGCTATTTTAGATTTGAGAGTACAGGAGGATTTTTAAGGTGACGGTTGATGCGATTATTGAGCAGGCGGGGATTCCGCTGCTTTTACTTGTGATCTGTGTATATTATGCGATCCGGCTGATCGTTTTGCACGACAGCCAGGCAATCCGCGGGAAAAATAAGCCGCCGGTGAAGGACGAGGAAGCGTACTGCAAGGCGGGAGGAAAGCTGCTGCTGTTCTTCGGTGCGGCTACCTTTTTGATGGCGATTCTGGTGTTTGTGAATGTCTATGTGGCAGTGGCGGAGATCGTGACATGTACGGTGATTCTCGGCATTCTCTGGAAGCGGATGGAGGATCAGTACGGAGGTTGAATGGATGAGTGTGAGTGAAAAGGAGCGGGAGAATATGAGTTTGTATTCCGTTTTGCTGGTGGATGATGAGGAAGAGGTCTTCCAGGTCATCATGAAGAAGCTGGACTGGGAAGGCATGGGCTTTCGCATTGCGGGCTATGCAAGAAACGGTGTGGAAGCGCTTGAGATGGCGGAAGAGCTTTCCGTGGATGTGGTCATGACGGACATTAAGATGCCCTATATGGATGGTCTTACGCTCTGCCGGAAGCTAAAGGAGCAGTACCAGAAGATCAAGGTCATTATTTTCTCCGGTTTTGATGAATTTGAGTATGCCAGGGAAGCAATCAAGATCGAGGCGGAAGAATACATTTTAAAGCCGATCAATGCCAACGAACTGCGTGAGGTCTTTGAACGGATCAAGAACAATCTGGACAAGGAACTGGACGAAAAGCGCAATATTGACAAGCTTCGGGAATATTATCTGGAGAGTCTTCCGATGCTGCAGGAAAATTTCCTAACGTCGCTCATCGACGGACGGATTCCGGAGGACTCCATCGAGGAATATGCAAAAAACTGCAGCCTCACGCTAAAGGTCCCTATTTTGTGGTGACCGTGCTGCACATCAGCACGACCAACCCGATGGAGGGGCGCTTCCGATCGATCCGTTTCTGCTGGCGGTCTCCGTGAAAAAGCTGGCGGAGGAGCAGCTGGCAGCTTCTGAATATGACAGCAAGATCGTGACATATCTGGGGGATGGCATTGTGATTACCCAACTGCCCACGGAGGAGGCGATCACACGTTTTACCGACTGCATGGATAAGATCTGCAAGATGGCAAAGCGTGTCTGCAAGGCGAAGATCACGGCGGGAATCGGGCATGTGTGCAGCGGTCCGGAAGAACTGCAGATGTCCTATCTCGCGCGAAGAATGCCGTGTCCTACCGTGTGCTCTACGGCAATATCAGAGCCATCAATATTGCGGAGATCGACCTCAGGAGAGTGCCGATCTGCCGTGGGAGGAGCCCTTTATCCAGAAGATCATCAAAAAGGTCAAGGTGGGAGAGGAACAGCCGCTTCTGGATGCGATTGCGGAATTTGCGGAGAAGCTTGCGGGCAGCAAGATGTCGCTGCAGCGGTACCGGATTCTCATTATGGAGCTGATCACGGAGCTGTCGCGTTTCGGGGCGAACAATCAGATCAACCTGGAAGATGTGTTCGGCGGCAACGGGGATGTGTATACACGCGCCATGCAGCTGGAGTCGACGGATGCACTCCGGGAATGGCTGTGTGAGAACTGTCTGAAATTACAAAAACAGGTGCAGAACGAGCGCCAGGATACGACGAAGTCCTTTGTGTCGAAGGCAATCGACTATGTGAAAGAGCATTATGCGGATACCGACCTTGGAATTGAGACGATCTGCGGATACCTCAATGTGAGCGCCGCCTATTTTTCCACGGTGTTCAAAAAAGAGACAGGGAAGACGTTCATCAACTATCTGACAGATTACCGGATGGAGGAGGCGGTGGAGCTGCTTCTGACACAGAACGAGAAGACTTACGTGATTGCGGAGAAAGTCGGATATACCGATCCGAACTATTTCAGCTATGTATTCAAAAAGCAGTTCGGAATGTCGCCGTCCAAGTATAAGACAAGCCGGATGGAGCTGCGCAGGATGCATAGGGCGCATAGGGTGCAAAGAGGATGAGAGAAAGAGTAAAACAGTGGCGGCAGAAGGTCACTTCCTTCCTGGAAAAACACATCAGCCGCAGTCCATTCAGATGACGATTGCATTGTCTTTTACGATTGTATCGGTCATCAGTATGGGTATTCTGGGGATTTCCCTGTACAACCGTTTTGTCAATAAAATGGAAGATATGACGACGCAGAGCGCGGAGCAGCTGCTGAACCAGACGGCAATCAATCTGGAGAGTTATCTGCGCAACATGCGGCGTATTTCCGACGCCATGTACTACAGCGTTATTAAGGACAAGGATCTGGCGACGGACTCGCTTGATGAGGAGATGAACCTTCTCTATGAGGCGAACAAGGACAATCTGATCAGCATCGCCTGCTATACCAACGACGGAAGACTGGTTGCTGCAGCGCCGGTTGCCACGGAGAAGAACAACCTCGACATCGTGGATCAGGAATGGTTTACGGAGGCGACGGGACAGATGGAGAACGTGCATTTTTCCACGCCGCATGTACAGAATTTGTTTGACGATCCGAGTTACCGCTATTACTGGGTCGTATCGCTAAGCCAGGCGGTGGAGCTGACAAGCGGCGGCAATTCGACACTTGGTGTGCTGCTTGTGGATATGAATTACAGCAGTATCGAGCAGCTTTTGACCAAGGCAAATACGGACAATGCGTCGGAGTATGTCTATCTGATGGACGGCAGCGGGGAACTGATCTATCACCCGAAGCAGAAGCTGATCTACACGGATCTGTTTTCGGAGAACAATCTTGTGGCAGCATCCTACGAGGATGGCAGCCACAAGGAGGAATATGACGGGGAAAAGCGCATTGTCACGGTCAAGACCATCAGTTACACCGGCTGGAAGATCGTGAGTGTGGTTCCGATGAGTTCTTTTGATATGGGAATCTCAGGGATGCGGATGTTCGTGATTCTTCTGATGTCGCTGTCCATGCTGATGATTATTCTTTTAAACCAGTTTGTCTCTGCGAATATCGCAAAGCCGCTAAAGCGCCTGAACGATTCGGTGAAGGACTGGGAAGCGGGAAATATGAACCCGGATATCTATGTGGGCGGTTCGCTTGAGGTGGAACATCTCGGGAAGACGCTGCGTTCTACGGTGGCGCAGATCCAGGAACTCATGCATGATATTCTGGTGGAGCAGGAGGAAAAGCGGAAGAGCGAGCTGGACGCCTTGCAGTCACAGATCAACCCGCACTTTTTATATAATACGCTGGACTCCATCGTCTGGATGATCGAGGGCGAGCGGTATGAGGACGCGGTGTTTATGGTGACGCAGCTTGCCAGCCTGTTCCGCATTTCCTTAAGCCGCGGAAAGACGATCATCTCCATGGAGGACGAATTAAAACATGCCAGAAATTATATGAATATCCAGAAGATCCGCTATAAGAATAAATTCACTGTGGAATTTCAGGTGGAGGATGCTATTTTAAGCTGCTGTACGGTAAAACTCGTGATCCAGCCTTTACTTGAGAATGCAATCTATTACGGAATGGAATCCATGGACGGCGACGGTGAGATTACGGTTGTGGGATACCGGAAGGGAGACGATGTCTATGTTGAAGTGCGCGACAACGGACTCGGTATGCCGGATGAGATGGTAGATGCGCTTTTAACGGAGAACAACAGAGTGCGCAAGCACGGTTCGGGCGTGGGACTCATCAATGTACATAACCGGATCAGACTCCGCTTCGGGGAGCCGTATGGTCTTGAGATTGAGAGCTGCCTGGATGAGGGAACGACTGTGCGGATTCATCTTCCGTACATCGAGTACTCACCGGAAAATACGGAACTGCTGGAGGGAGGAAGACTAAAACAGCTGAAAGGGGAACGGCAGGATGAAGAAAAATAGACTTTATTTTGGTATGTTGATCCTGATGCTGGTGGCGGTGATTATCTGGGCGTTTTACAATATGCTAAACGTCGGTAAGCAGGAGACGTCCTACCGCGTCTCCGTGGTTGTCGAGAACAGCAACAGCGACCGCTGGACTTCCCTCAGACAGGGGCTTGAGCAGGCAGCGCGGGATTACAACATCAGTTTGAGCTTTGTGTCGACGGGGAGCTTTTCCACTGCAATGGAAGAGATGGATGTGGTCAAAAAGCAGGTCACAAATGGAGCCAACGGCATTATCCTGCAGATGAATACGGATCACGCCGGACAGGAGCTGGAGGATCTCTCCGGTCAGACGGCGGTGCTTCTGCTGGAGACGGACGTTGATCCGGAAGGGGTCTACGCGTTGGTGGCGCCGGATAATGAGGAGATGGGAGCAGCGCTCGCACAGGCGGTGCAGTCCGATTTCGGGGATGACCTTGCCGGCAAGCGCGTGGGAATTCTTGCGTGCAGCCAGAGCCAGCGCTCCATGCAGCAGCGTTATACGGGGGTATCGCAGGGATTGCGCGAGAGTGGTGCAGTCGTCGAGTGGAGCTGGAAGGAAAGGCGGAGAGCATCAAGGACGCGTTCTATACGTTAGAGCAGGACAAACCGGTGGACATTCTGATTGCACTCGGCAATGACGAGACGGAGATGATGGTGGATTTTTTTGCCGGGGATGAGCTGGGCTGGAGACTTGACCGGTGCTCGCTGTACGGCGTGGGCAGTTCCGAGAAAAATGTATACTATCTGGACAAGGGCTGGATACAGACGCTCGTGGTTCCCAATGAATTCAATATGGGGTATCAGAGCATGGAGGCAATCGCAAAGCAGCTGATTTATCACATGGATACCACGAGAAGCAGCAAGGTCAATTATCTGGTGGTCGACCGGGAACATCTGTATGATGCGGATATCCAGAAAGTGCTGTTCCCGATTGTGCAGTAGCAGAGAGAAACAGGAGAAGTGAGGAAGGGTGTTATGTCACAGAGGATGCTAAGAGGAATGGCGGCCGGGCTTGGTGCGCTGCTGTCACTGGGAAGCATGGCGGGCTGCGGGACAGACGGCCAGGTACAGAAAGTGACAAGCATTAAGATTGGCGTCACCGTATACGATCAGTATGATACGTTTGTATCGCAGATGATGACGGATTTCAACGAATATGCGGCAGAGCAGGAAGAACAGACGGGTATTGCCATCAATGTGGAAGTCTACAATGCGGCCGGAAGCCAGTCGACGCAGAACAGTCAGGTCGAGGAAATGTTAGATGCCGGCTGCAATGTGATCTGTGTGAATCTGGTCGACCGGACAGAGCCGACAACGATCATCGATATGGCGGAAAAAAATAATGTGCCGGTCATTTTCTTCAACAGGGAACTGGTGGAGGAGGATCTGGAGCGCTGGGACAGGGTCTATTATGTCGGGGCGAAAGCATTCGAGTCCGGAATCATGCAGGGGGAGATTGCGGCGGATGCGTTCAAGGAGAATCCGGATGCCGATAAGAACGGTGACGGTGTCTTCCAGTATGTGGTGCTGGAGGGAGAAGCCGGGCATCAGGATGCGATCGTGCGCACCGAGTATGCGGTCTCAACGATCATAGACAACGGCGTGGAGGTGGAAAAGCTCGCGTACGGGATTGCGAACTGGAACCGGGCGCAGGCGCAGACCAAGATGACGCAGATGCTTGCGGAATATGACGGGGAGATCGAGCTTGTAATCGCCAACAATGATGATATGGCGCTCGGAGCCATCGATGCGTTGAAAACCTCGCATCTGAAGCGGGCGGACTGGCCGGTGGTGGTCGGAATTGACGGAACTGATGTGGGACTTGCCGCCGTGGCATCCGGCGAGATGGCGGGAACCGTCTACAACGACAAGGAAGGCAGGCACAGGCAATGCTCGATCTTGCCTACGCGCTCTCCGTTGGGGATACGTTAGACGACCTCAATCTGGAGAACGGAAAATACATCAGACTTCCGTATTCTAAGGTAGGATCGAGAGACGTGAAGAATTATATGAAATAAAATACAGGAAAGTATAAGCAGAAAACAGCCGCACAGAGTGTGTAAAACATTCTGTGCGGCTGCTTTTTATGCTTGCAGATAGGTCTCGCCGTTCTCAATCATCTGGCAGAAAGTCTCGATCATGACTTTGCGGAACGGGGCAAACTCGTCCGCCAGGTCAAAGAGCGCCGGGTAATCTCTGGTTACCAGAAGAATCTCTGCAGCGAGCTTTTCCGCCACCTTGGCGTCCTTGATCGGCACAAAGCCAAAGAGCGTCGAACAGTAGGCCTTACTCCCGGTGCAGGAAGAGATGAGTCCCCGCGCAAAATCCTGCCACTCTTCGATGAGAACCGCATCCGCGGATTCAGGAAGCAGATCATCCGGGGAGAGACAAAGATCCTTCATGTAAGTGAGCAGTTCTTTTTTCTGACGCTTTTTCTGGAAAAAAGAGACGCCTGCGGCTGCGGAAGCCTTGATCATGGTCCAGGCGTGGAAAAAGCAGTCCACGGTGCCGTCTTTATTGGCTGAAAAAAAGCGACGCTCGCAGAGCATTTCCCGGTAGGAATCTGCAGGAACGGCAAAGCCTTCTGCTTTTGCACGCTTGAGGTGTTCGCGCCGCAGCGCGCCGGTAGGAATGTCGTAGTAGCGCGCGGGCCAGTCTTTGGTGTAGTCGGTGGTGTCTTCTTTCTGGTTTTTCAGGAGCATGAATGAGGTTCCTTCTTTCACTGTTGTATGAGCTAAGTATAGCATACCCGGCGGCAAAACAGAATCCCCTCTGGACTTTTTTCACGTATCATAGTATAGTAAACACGTTGAACCTTGATAACTGCATAAGGGGAACGTTATATGTTCAGATACGCAATCTGATCTGTACCGTAATCCACAGAGATTCCCTAAGCGCCATGCACCTGCCCTGGCAGGTTAACGAGGAGAAAGGTGATCGAAAATTCGGCGGATGCCTTTCCGTACCGTTCCAGTGCGAGACACATCGGCAAATATGCGGGTGACTGCAAAACAAATACGATGTTTGATGGAACAGACTTTGATGGAATAGAAACAGAAGAGACCTGAATAAAAATATTGTTATATACAGATTGTAATAGAAATGGGGAAATCATATGTGTGGAATTATAGGTTATACAGGAAGTGAGGACGTAAGAGAAGTCCTTTTGGATGCGCTGGAGCTGTTGGAGTACAGAGGTACGACAGCGCCGGTATCGCCCTGCGCGACGAGGAGAGCGGGAAAACAGAAGTCCGCAAATGTGCCGGAAGAGTCAGTGATCTGCGGGCGATCTGCGCGTCGGAAAAAGTGGTGTCACAGTGCGGAATCGGTCATACGAGATGGGCGACGCATGGTGGTGTGAACGACTGCAATGCACACCCGCATCAAGTGGGAAAAGTCACGCTCGTACACAACGGCATTATTGAGAATTACAGGGAACTGATTGCGGATTACGATCTGGCGGATACATTGAAGTCCGAGACGGACAGCGAGGTGGTGGCAGCGCTTTTAAACCGGTTCTATGAAGGAAAACCGGAGGAAGCGATCAAAAAGACCGTCTCCAAGCTGAAAGGAACATTTGCGCTTGTCATTTTATTTGAAGATCAGAAGGATGTGATCTATTCAACGCGCAATGTCAGCCCGATCGTGGCGACGATCTGTAAGGAAGGTGCGATGCTTGCCAGTGATCTGACGGCGCTCTGCCGTTTTACGAACCGTTATTTTGTCGTGCCGGAGTATCATATCTTAAAGCTGTCCGCTGACAAACTGACACTGACGGATTTTGACGGCAATGAGGTGCTGCCAAAGTATCTGACCGTGGACTGGGAATTAAACAGCGCCGGGAAGAACGGTTATCCGTTCTATATGGAAAAAGAGATTATGGAGCAGCCGGAAGCCATCGAGAATACCATCAGGAACCGTATTGTCGGAGGTATGCCGGATTTTACAGCGGACGGCGTGCCGGACACCCTTTTTACGGAGTGCGAGCATATCTGCATCGTAGCGTGCGGAACCGCAATGCACGCGGGACTGGTGGCACAGGCGCTCGTCAAGTCCATTCTTCACATGCACATTGAGGTGCAGATGGCTTCCGAGTTCATGTATTCGGATCCGGTCATCGACGAGAAGACGCTTGTGATTGCCGTGTCGCAGTCCGGTGAGACGATCGATACGTTAGAGGCGGTGAAGTATGCGAAGAACCGCGGGGCAAAGTGTCTTGCGATCATCAACGTCAAGGGTTCCTCCATTGCAAGAGAGAGCGACTATGTGCTCTACACCAATGCGGGACCGGAGATCGCGGTGGCAAGTACCAAGGCGTATACGACACAGCTTGCGGTATTTTATCTGATCGTGGCGCGTATGGCGCACAGCAGAGGTGTCTTCGACGACGCGCAGACCCAGAGCTTTGTGCGGGAGCTGCAGCGGACACCGGAGGTCATGAAGAAGGTGCTGGAGCGCCGCAGGGATATCCATGTGGTTGCCAAAAAGGTGCTCGGCGCCAAGGATTTGTTCATGATTGGAAGAGGACTGGATTACTCGATTCTTCTGGAGGGATCGCTGAAGTTAAAGGAGGTATCCTACATCCACTCGGAGGCGTACGCATCCGGAGAATTAAAGCACGGTCCGATCGCGCTGATCACGCAGGATACGCCGGTGGTGGCAACGGTGACGCAGGAAAACTGATGTCCAAGGAACTTTCCAACATTAAGGAGGTAAAGTCCAGAGGAGCGGACGTTGTCGTTTTTTATCAAGGAAAGCATTGCGGGAGATTTAGCGAAGGAGTACGAGATTTTCACGCTGCCGGATATGCGGGATGAGTTCATGGTGCTGCCGGCATCGGTGGCATTGCAGCTGCTCGCGTACTATGTGTCTTCCGATAAGGGATTCGATGTAGATAAGCCAAGAAATCTGGCGAAGGTTGTTACCGTAGAATAAAGCAGAAGATCTGTGGAAGGTGTGGATGAGACGCGCGTGTCTTAACATATAACGGAAGGAAAAAAGGGATTGCCGCTTGAAGCAGGCAGTCCCTTTTTGATGTGCGAGGGAATATGATAAGAAGTACATCCTGCCGATTTCTGAGGGAAATGCAGATGGAATATTCGTTGGAGAAAAATGTGAGCATTTCTTCCGGTTGAATGTTTGCATCGAATTCCGTGTCTCTTCCATGTTTGGATCAATCCGACGGGGCATGTCCGACACACCGGAGACAATGGGCGGACTTTCTGGTGTCCCTAATGGCACCTCTTCACAGACAATATAAAACCGCGC
>ENA-OQDW01000537-OQDW01000537.1-human-gut-metagenome-genome-assembly--contig:-NODE-537-length-15480-cov-1.857422_pt1 | contig 15480 bp, 20 predicted proteins | sample MGYA00242784_ERZ504613 | MGnify/ENA primary metagenome ERZ504613 (study PRJEB26092, sample SAMD00036330) | human gut metagenome | host: Homo sapiens | study: EMG produced TPA metagenomics assembly of... | reverse complement strand
CCGAGCAACGGTCCCGGCACGTGGCGGCGGTCGCGGCGGTCGCGGCGGTGCCGCAGGCGCATTCGGACGTCAGGGCGGCAAGTCCTCAAAGGCCCGTAAGAACCGTCTGGCAAAGCGCCATGAGTATGAGGAGCTGAAAGCACCGACCATCGGCGGCGTTCGCATCCCCAACGGCAACGGCCAGACCATCCGTCTGCGTCAGGCGCGTCCCTGGCCGATTTGGCGGAGAAGATCAACGTCAACCAGGCCGCGCTGGTCACCGTGCTCTTCCACCTGGGTCAGATGCTACCGCCACCCAGTCCTTGGATGAGGAGACCTTCCAGATTCTGGGCGAAGAGATCGGCTGGAACATCCAGCTCGTCTCCGCAGAAGAGGAAGACAAGGAACTGCTCCAGCAGTTCGACATCAACCTTGACGAGGAAGAACTGCAGGATGACGAGGATCTCAAGCCTCGCCCGCCGGTCGTTACCGTCATGGGCCACGTCGACCACGGTAAGACACGACTGCTGGATACCATCCGCAAGACCAACGTCATCGCACGTGAGGCCGGCGGCATTACCCAGCGCATCGGTGCCTACCAAGTCACCGTGAACCTTGAAGGCGAACCGCGCAAGATCACCTTCCTCGATACCCCTGGCCACGAGGCGTTCACCGCCATGCGTGCCCGTGTGCCGAGCTCACTGACGTCGCGATCCTCGTGGTCGCCGCCGACGATGGTGTGATGCCCCAGACCGTTGAGGCCATCAACCACGCTCAGGCCGCCAAGGTGCCGATCGTCGTGGCCGTCAACAAGATCGATGTGCCCGGTGCCAACCCGGAGAAGGTCCGCGGCCAGCTCACCGAGTTCGGCTTGGTCCCTGAAGAGTATGGTGGCGACACCATGTTCGTCGACATCTCCGCCAAGCAGAACCTGCACGTCGACAAGCTGCTCGAAGCCGTGCTGCTCACGGCTGACGCTGAGCTGGACCTCCGCGCCAACCCCGACATGGACGCCCGTGGTGCCACCGTCGAAGCCCGACTCGACAAGGGTCGTGGTGCCGTGGCCACTGTGCTGGTTCAGCAGGGTACGCTCCACGTGGGCGATGCCATCGTGGCCGGCACTTCGTACGGCCGCGTGCGTGCCATGCTCGACGAGAACGGTCAGCCGATGGAAGCGGCCGGTCCGTCCACACCTGTTCAGGTGCTGGGCTTGACCTCCGTGCCCACCGCCGGTGACCTCTTCCTGGTCGCCTCCGATGATCGTGCCGCTCGCCAGATTGCCGAGAAGCGTCAGGCCACCGAGCGTGCCGCCCAGCTGGCCAAGCGTCGCAAGGTCGTCTCCCTCGAGGACTTCAAGAAGAAGTTCGCCGAGTCCGAGATCGACATGCTCAATATTGTCATCAAGGCGATTCGTCCGGTTCTGTCGAGGCGCTCGAGGATTCCTTGATGAAGATCGAGGTATCCGACGAGGTCGGCATCCAGGTCATCCACCGCGCGTCGGTGCGATCACCCAGAATGATGTCAACCTGGCCACGGTCGACAAGGCCGTTATCATCGGTTTCAACGTGCGTCCGAACCGTCAGGTCGCGGACCTCGCCGAGCGCGAGGGCGTGGAGATCAAGTACTACTCGGTCATCTACCGTGCGATCGAAGACATCGAGGCATCCCTCAAGGGCATGCTCAAGCCGGAATACGAAGAGGTCGTCACCTCTCACTCCGAGATCCGCGAGATCTTCCGCTCCTCCAAGTTCGGCAACATCGCCGGCGTTATGGTGCAGGACGGCGAGGTCAAGCGTGGTACGAAGTGCCGTATCCTGCGCAACGGCGTGGCCACGGTCAACGACCTCGAGATCTCCTCGCTGCGTCGCTTCAAGGACGACGTTCAGTCCGTCAAGGAAGGCTACGAGGCTGGTATCAACCTCGGCACCTTCAACGACATTGAACTCGGCGACATCATCGAGACCTTCGAGATGCGGGAAGTCGAGCGCAAGTAGTCATTGTTAAGCCCCCTCTGACGAGGGGGCTGTCAGCCGCAGACTGACTGGGGAGAGACATGGTAGTTCCATGATTTTCTCTCCCCCAGCCTCACTGCGTTCGGCAGCCCCTCGTCAAAGGGGGCTCAAGTCTAGAAAAGGAAATTCCTATGGCAGGAACCAACCCGCGCGCCGCACGTATTGCGGCCTTGATTCAGCGTGTCGTCGCCTCCTCCATTGAGCGCGAACTGCATGACAAGCGACTCGCCAGCATCACCGTCACCGAAGTCCGTGTGACCAACGATTTGCAAATCGCCAAGGTCTACTGGACCCAGCTCGGCCACGAAGGCCATGAGGAAGGCGAACGCAAGCGCGCCCAGCAGGCCCTCGATCAGGCCAAGGGCCACCTGCGTTCTCTGGTGGGCCACAAGGCTGGCCTGCGTCTGACTCCGCAGCTCCAATTCGTGTTCGATGAAGTGCCCGGCGAGGCTCACGAGATCGAAGACATTCTCGCCGTGGCCAAGAAGCGTGACGAAGAACTCGCCCGTGCTCGCGCCACCGCCCAGTACGCCGGCGACGCCGATCCGTACAAGCATGACAACGAGCCCAGCGACGACTTCGAAGACGACTCTGACGAGGAGTAGTGTGCTTCATACAACCCCCAGCGGTCTGCTCATCATCGACAAGCCGCAAGGCGTGACCAGTTTCGACGCCGTCGCCGCCGTGCGCGGCGCGTTGCACATCAAGAAGGTCGGTCACGCCGGCACCCTTGACCCATGGCCACTGGCACGCTGGTCATCGCCTTCGGCCACGCCACACGACTGCTCAACGCCATCGTGGCGCATGACAAAACCTACGAGGCCACCATACGCCTCGGCCTGCGCACCACTACCGACGATGCCGAAGGCGAGGTGCTTGTCGATGACGAAGCCCGCTCCCGCTGGCAAACGATATCAGCGCAGCTGACTGAGGGTGGCCAGAGCGGCGAACCAACGGCGTTACCAACTGCCTCATGGCAAGACCTGCTCACACGCACCATCGCCACCAATTTCACCGGCGATATCGAACAAGTCCCCAATACGTTCTCCGCCATCAAAATCAACGGCCAGCGTGCCTACGACTTGGCTCGCGAAGGCAAGGATGTGGAACTCAAACCCCGCCCGGTCACCATCAGCGAATTCACCGTGCTGGATATCCGCAGCGGATTCGTAGCAGGGGAGCAGACCGCTGAACCATTGCGGGAAGACGCGAACACGGGAGCGATTCCCGCACTTGATGTTGACGTGCGGATCAGCTGTTCATCGGGCACCTATATCCGTGCGCTCGCCCGCGACCTCGGCAAAGAACTTGGCGTCGGCGGATACCTGACCCGTTTGCGCCGTACGCGAGTCGGCCGATTCGCGTTGCCGGACGATGCCAGCGGACTTATCGCTCCTGAGGCGATGCTTGACACGCGAACCCATACCGTCACCGCACATACCGATCAGAAGACGTTCACTAATCGGGAAGGGCAAACCGTCACGCGCAACAAGTGCGTATTGGACACTCCTGAAGGTCTTGCCGGTGACGAGCGCCGCAACTGGCTGCTTGACCATGCCCTCACCATGGAACAGGCCGCTCGAGGCGCGATGCCGGCGCTTGACATCACACCTGAGGAAGCCAGCGAATTGCGCTTCGGCCGCCGTATCGAGCGTACAATCAGCGAGCCCACTGCCGCCATTGTGCCGCAAACGCATGATGTGGCGGCGATTATCGAGCGTGCCAACGCTCATCAGGCCAAGCCGGTCACCGTATTCCCCCTCGCGTAAAGTAGACGCGGTGAAAAGTGCAGCTTGATACAGGCCGCGCACAACAACGCCTATATTGCATGAATAACATCGCACGGATAAAAGGAACAGCACACTGATGGATATCACGCACCTGACCCCTGACGCCGAAGGTTCGATTGAATGGCCCTCGTTCAGTAACGACAAGAAGGCCGTGGTGACATTGGGCGCATTTGATGGCATGCACTTGGGACATCAGGCGGTGATCAAGCGTGTGGTGGAACTCGCGCACCAGCATGATGCTTTTTCCGTGGTGATTCTGTTTGACCCGCGCCCCGCATTCGTGCACGGCTGGGCCGCCTCGCACCATGGCGAGGAACCCGCGGTGCAGAACGTGGATGCCGAAGCCTTGACCAGTGTGGATGATCGACTGCACCGCATGGAACAGTTCGGCGTGGACCATGTGTTGGTGGTGCACTACACGCTGGCCTTCGCAGCCATGTCATACATTTTCTTCCTTGGCAGACTCACCGGCAAGCTGGGCATGCGTACGCTGGTCCTCGGGCAGGATGCCGCCATGGGCAAGGGGCGAGAAGGTGATGTGAAGCATATCGCCAATCTTGCCGCCGCCACCGGTGTATTCGAACTTGACGTGGTCGATGACCGTGGCCCGGGTGAAGTGCGTATTCCGCGCGATTTCAAGCCGGAAGCCCCGAGCGAATGGGGAGAGCCCGTCGATCCGCTGGCCAATGCCACCAAAGCCGAGCGCCGCGCATGGAGCAAGAAGAACCAGGCCAAGGCAATGCGCGCCTGGAGCTCCACCAATGTGCGCTACCTGCTGGCTCATGGCCGAATCCAGGACGCCAACGCCATTCTGGGTGCTCCGCACTCCATCGAGGCGAAGTGGTGCATGGTGAGGAGCGTGGCCGCACCATCGGATTCCCCACCGCCAATCTTGGCTCCGACATTGCAGGCTACATTCCGGTCGACGGCGTCTATGCCGGTTGGCTGGTAGATGGTGAAAACCGTTGGCCCGCCGCCATCTCCATTGGCACCAAACCCACCTTCAGTGAAAAAACCGGCCTTAATGAGCGTGTGGTGGAGGCCTACTGCATCACTGAAGAATGGATCGACCTGTACGACCACAAGGTTCGCGTCGAATTCGTCGGCTTCCTGCGCCCGCAGGTCAAGTTTGATGGCCCCGACCAACTCGTCGACGAACTCAAGCGCAACGTCGAGGAGACCAAGCGTCTTACCGCCTGAGGCATATCTCAGGGCTATTTACGCACTCCCAAGGCGTCTAATGCGTCGGACAATGTGTTGGACTCCACCAGCTGAAGTCCCTCGACATGCACCGGCTTGCGCAGTGGCGGAATGACCGCGTGGTGAAGCCGAGGCGTGCGGCCTCGCGAAGGCGATATTCCATACGCGGTACCGGGCGCACCTGACCGGTCAGGGAAATCTCACCAATGGCGCACGTGCTCGCGCAATGGGTTTTGACGTGGCGGCGCTCGCCAGTGCCGCCACTATCGCCAAGTCGGAACCGGGCTCCTTGGCCTGGCCCCCGGCAATAGTGGAGATATACAGGTCGTTGGACAGCAGGTTGAGCTTGCTGTGACGGTAGAGCACCGCGACCAGCATGGCGATACGGCTGGGGTCCACGCCATTGACCGCACGACGGGGTGTGGGCAGCACCGAGTGGTGACCAGAGCCTGTACTTCGATAGGCAGACTGCGATGCCCATCCAATGTGAACGTCACGCAGGTGCCTTCCACGGGTGCCGCGTTGGCCGCATCAGGGCCGTCTCCAGACAGGAACAATCCGGCGGGATCGGTGACCTCTTCGATGCCTTCACCGCTCATGTCGAAACAGCCGACTTCATCGGTCGGGCCAAAACGATTCTTCACCGCTCGCAGCATTCTCAGCGCAGTCTCGCTGTCGCCTTCGAATTGGCAGACCACATCGACCAGATGCTCCAATGTGCGCGGGCCTGCAATCGAACCATCCTTGGTCACATGACCAACCAGAAATACTGGAATGTCAAGTGTCTTAGCGGTATCTATCAGCGCGCTTGCCACTTCGCGCACCTGAGTCGAACCGCCGGAAATGCCATCGACCTCCTGCGAGACGATGGTCTGCGCCGAATCCACAATGGCCAAGGCCGGCTTGTTCTGTTCGATCAGCCCCAATACTGTGGACAGGTCGGTGGTGGAGGCCAGTAACAAGTTCGGCTCCACCGCATTGATGCGGGAAGCGCGCAAACGAACCTGCGCCTGTGATTCCTCGCCGGAAATGTACAGCACGGTGTTGGCGTGTGTTGATGATGCGTTGCCCCGCATCGGCACCGTGTTCGATGCGTTGCCCTGCGCCCGGCCCGACTGTTGGGCAGACCGCTGACCTGCCCCTCGGAACGTACTGTCTCCCGCCACAACGCGCGCGATATTGCCGGCCGTCTGCAACAGCAATGTCGACTTGCCGATACCCCGGTTCGCCCGCTATCAGCGTTACTGAACCCGGCACCACGCCACCGCCGAGCACACGGTCGAATTCGGAAAACCCGGTACCGAGCCGCTCGACGCTTTCCGTGCCCACTTCGGTAATCGGACGGGCTGCAGATCTGGCGTTGTTGGCAACCGTAACCGACTGCGTGCGTGATGTTCGGCCGGGAGCGGCCGTGCGAGAGCCTGCCGCCGGCCGAGCCTCGTGAAATTCCTCGACCGTGCCCCACTGGCCACACTCGGGGCAACGGCCGTACCACTTCGGCCCGTTCCAACCGCATTCGGAACATACATACTGCACACTTGATTTCGCCATGGTCTCACCCTAACCCAAACACCAGCGGACGGTAAATTTTTACCGTTCACAAGAGTTTCACGCGGCTTGCGCACAACGACTAAAATCACGGCCGCCTAGCGTCACGCGGCTGTGAGAGAATCGGGGCATGACTAATAGTGAGAACTCCTCGACCACGCAATCCCATGGCAAGTTGATTGCAGTGGTGGTTGCCGCAGCTGTTGTGATTATCCTGGCAGTGCTTTCGGCCTTTGTGTGGCCGGGTTGGGCCATCCAGAAGAATGATGGCACCTCCACTACCACCCAAAACAGCCAGCAGAAAACCGAATCATCCGAGCCGACCAAGCCGACCATCGACGCCACAGCTTTGCCGGATGATGCCAGTGAGCTGTTGAAGGCCATGCCGGGCAGCGTGCTGAATTACGCGCGTACCAAGGCGGATGCCTCCACGACGTGGAATTCCGCGTCGCCGCTCGAGGAGTACACTCTGACCTACTCCACTGGTGATGCCGCCAAGGATGTCACGCTGGTCGCCGCGCAGTGGTCGTCGGCGGACAATGCCAAGACCAGTACGATGCGTTGGTCGCTGCGCAGACCGGCGATGAGTCGGCATCCGGCAACGTCAAGGTTTCCGGCAACGTCACGGGCGCGTACGTGGTGAAGGCCGATGCTCCAACAGCAAGAACGCCGTTGCCATCTGGCAGAACGATACCGTGGTCTTCCAAGCTACCGGCACCAAGGAAGCGGTCGATCGCTTCTACCAGAAGTTCCCGATGTAGCATCTAGTATCGGCTGTCAGCTGCTGCACAAACTTATGAACGTTGGGGCATCCACATTGCTGATGTGGATGCCCCAACTGCGTTCAGGGCATATGCGGACTATCGGCAACATACTGGTTCCCTCTGTCTGGCAACACGTGTATTATGGTGCGAGTTGCAACTTTTACGATTAATCGAAATGGAGGCTTCAGATGGTTCTGTCATCAAGAAGCGCCGCAAGCGGATGAGCAAGAAGAAGCACCGCAAACTGCTGCGTAAGACCCGCCACCAGCGTAAGTAGTCTTACCTGCAATCAAGGCATTAGAAACCCCGTGGTCGTTATGGTCGCGGGGTTTCTCTTTTGCTTGGCTCTTTGCCTTGTTCGGGCAACAGTAAAGCCCGCACCTGCGATGTGCAGATGCGGGCTTGGAAAAGCTTAGTGATGTGAGACGATCACTTGTTGGCGTTGGTCATCACGCGCGGGCCGTTCGGGTCGCCGACGATGACCTTGTCGACCATGTTGAGGAACAGGCCGTGCTCCACCACGCCGACCGTGTTGATGAGGTCTTCGGCCAGCTCCTGCGGGTGATCGATGCGCTCCAGGTGCAGGTCCACCACGAAGTTGTTCTCGTCGGTGCGCACTTCCTTGCCGTCGGCGTCAAGACGAAGCACCGGCTTGTAGCCGCGGGCCTCGAACTTCTTGATGACTTGGCCGGCACCGAACGGAATGACCTCGACCGGCAGCGGGAACTTGCCGATGGTGTCCACAACCTTGGACTCGTCCACGATCCACACGATCTGGTTGGAGTTGGTGGCCACGATCTTCTCCCACAGCAGAGCAGCGCCGCCGCCCTTGATGCCGTTGAAGTTCTTGTCGACTTCGTCGGCGCCGTCAATGGTCACGTCGATGTGGTCCACGTCGTCGATGTCCACGATCTTGATGCCGTAGCTCTCGGCCTGGGCCTGCGTGCGGCGAGACGTGGTCACGCCAGTAACTCAAGACCTTCCTCCTGATGACGGCGGCCGAGCTCGTCCACCAGGAACTTCACGGTCGAACCAGTGCCGAGGCCTGCGATCATGCCGTTTTCAACGAGCTTGGCGGCTTCGATGCCGGCCGCCTTCTTCAGCGCATCCTGCTGTGCCTTATCCATGGTTTCTCCTTTGCCATCCTTGCCTCCGCCGCACGGATCAACGGCGTGAAGCCTTATCTTCTATCCTAACGCGAATGAGCGATTTTGTGTCATCGTGTCCGATTGCGGTACATATTCGTGTGTTTGGGTGTCAGTGTCGTACGAATGGTGCGTTGGTGATGGTCAGGTTGCCGTCGCCGTCCACATAGCCTTCGATTTCGATGCTGCCTTTGATCGGCATCGGCTGCCCGTTGAAATACGGGCTCGTTTTCGGCGCGGGGGAGAAGGTCAGCGTACCGGATACCGTCAGCCGCTGGGCTTTGCGGGGGGTACAGGTTGCGTTGATTGTACAGGTTGCGTTGATTGTGCCGCTAAGGGTGACGAAGACTTGGTCTCCGGCCTTGCGGCATCCGTCTGATCCGTCGCCGCAGCCGGCTTGCGCAAACTTGCCGCATCCGCTTTGCCGTCCAATACCAATTGCACGTCTGGAGGCACATCGGTGCCATGTGCGTATTCGGAGCCCAGCAGCGACTGCCAGCCTTCAATCGGTAGATAGCCGTCGCGCGCACCCGAACGGCAATCGCCGCATAGGTGCGTGCCAGTTCATCGACCAGCTCATTGCCTTCGTTGCCGGCGTGACCTTTGACCCATCGGAAATCCACCGGGCCAGGGCGTTGTGAGATCTCACGGTCGATCGCCTGAATAAGCTCTTTGTTCTTCACAGGCTTTTTCTGCGAATTTTTCCAGCCGTTCTTCTTCCAGCCTTTGACCCACTTGGTCGAGCAATTGATGGCGTACTGCGAATCCGATTCGATGAGCAATGGCTCAGGGCCCGGGTGCGCTCGCAAAGCTTCCAGCACTGCGCACAGCTCACCAATCTGATTGGTGCCGTTGGTCGCGCCGCCCGCATCATAACCTGGTCGTCGTGCTTATGGCCGGGCTTGCCGCCGGCGTTCTGCTCATGATCGGCCCAGGCCCAGCCCATTGGCCCGTTTGGATTCCCTAATGCGGACCCATCTGTGGATACTGTGATAGTCATGTTCTCCACCCTAACGCAAGCTGTGCAATCTCTTGCTGAAGTGGGGTTGCCCAGTGCGAGGCAAAACAACGTAGTGAAGAGTGTGAATAACATCACACCTATTGACTTTGCTTGAAAAACATGCCATCGCGCGTGAATAGGTGAGCGCTCACAAGAAAAACAAGACATTTCCTCTCTGTGGGTGAGGCCGGCAACAATGGCGCATCCGGTATCTGGAATGAGAATAAGGGACTGTACAAAACCAGTGACGGCAACATCGAAATCCTCAAACCAGAGGCGGACAGCGATGGTTCGACCTCCACGGCCGCATCCAAGGGCACCATGCTTATCGCAGGCAACTCCAAAACCGTGGCACTCGGTCCAGGCGGCATGGCCTTGGCTCCCGGCCTGCCGCTCGGTCTTGGCTGGTTCATCCGACGCCGCTTAGGATTGGATGCCTCCGACATTCTGGACCGTAAGCTCGGCTTGAAGTAACGGCTGGTTCGGACGTGATTGCTGTCACGTCCGGATCATGACGACAGCGCGAAGGTCCTCATCGGTTTACGTCGATGAGGACCTTCGCGCGCATTAGGGGAGTCTGTTGCGGGCTGCGCTACGCGGGTCATGCTGCGCGGGCGTGCTATGCGAACAAACTACGCGAACAAGTCGTTCAGTGCCTCGCAATCGTCGGATGCGTGAACACCATATCGCGCAACGTGCTGGCCGGCGCGTCAAGATCCATCGCCAACTTGACGATATTGATCACCTCGTGCGACTCGACGGAAAGCAGCATCGCACCCAGAATGCGGCCAGTATTGCGTTCCACAATCGCCTTCATCAGACCATCCGGTCGCCGCATTACCTGGGCCTTCGGCACAGCGGCCACCGGCAATCGCTTGACCACATAATCCAATCCAGCCGCCTTCGCCTCGCGCTCATTCAATCCCACGCGCGAGTAAGGCGTGGCGAGGAATGTGCTCGACGGCACATGCTTGCGGTCCTTCACCGTGTACGGACGGTCGGAACCATTGAGCTGCGACCACACCACGCGATAGTCATCCAGCGAAATGTACGTGTGCTGCGGGCCGCCGTTCACATCGCCCAGAGCCCAAATGTCGGCTGCTGTGGTGCGCAGAAGCTCGTCGACTTTCACGGCACCGCGTTCGGTGAGCTCCACGCCAGCTGCCTCAAGATGCAGTCCCTCGACGTTCGGCGTACGTCCGGTGGCCACCAGTACCGCGTCGGTGGTCAGGCAGAATCGGGCTTCAGCCGGCTCGGCGAACCGCGGCTCGCCATCGTCTGATGGTTTCGTTTGAACGTGTGACATCGTGGCGTGATCGGTCGGGTTGCTAGTGGGCTGGTGGTTGTTGTAGTGTCGGTGGCGCCGGTGATATCGGTATGAGCGTTCCCGGTGCGGCGGGGGTGGAATCGCAAGCTTGCGATGCGCCGCGAGTCATACCCTTCACCGCAACGGACAACCTGACGCCGCCGTCAGCAGCAGGCGCGATGGCCTTGGTATCCGCGTTGAACAGGAACTTGACGCCCTGCGCTTCCAACTGTGCGCGAATCGCGGCCGCCACATCCGCATCCTCGCGCGGCAGGAACTCGGCATTGTGCTGCAGCACGGTAACCGCCGTGCCGAAATCGGCAAACATCGAGGCAAACTCAAGTCCAATGAATCCTGAACCGATAATCACCAGTCGCTGCGGCATATCGTCGAGATCCATCAGTCCAGTGCTGGTGTAGACGCCGGGCGTAGTGTGGATACCGGGAATATCCGGAATGCGCGGCGTGGCACCGGTATTGATGAAGATCTTGCTGGCGGTCACGGCGACCGGGCCCTCAGCGGTGGCGATTTCCACGCTATGAGGGCCGGTGAAGTGAGCGCGGCCGGTGATTACGGTGATGTTGTCTTGGTCGGCGAGCTTGTGATAGTTCTTGTCGCGCAGCATCGAAGTGACGCGGCGCTTCTCCTTGATAGCAGCCTCGAACGCTGCTTCGCGGGTTTCGGGAGTACTGTTCGCGCCATCCCGCCGCGCCTGTTCGGCGGACAAAATCAGTGACTTGGACGGCAAGCATCCGATATTGATGCAGGTGCCGCCGTACATGTCGGCGCTTGCCTCGGCGACGACGACCTTGCGGCCGGCTGCACTGAGCTTGGCAGCCAAGGTTTTGCCGCCCTTGCCGAATCCAATGATCAGGGCGTCGGTGGTGATAGTGGGGGAGGTGTTGGGTGTGCTGATGGCATTGGGTGTGCTGATGGACATGGTTACTTCCTTACGTATTCGAGTGATAAGAGTGCGTTGTGCTGATGTGTTGTGTGCCGTGCGGCGTCTGTTTTCTTCTTTGACTGCCGAAGCGTTATCGACTGATGCTGGTAGGGGAAACGCGCGGGATTATTAGCCTTTGCGCTCGCTGAATATCTGTTCGGTGATGTCGTGGATGGTGGTGTGTTCGAGTTGTTCGAGGCAAGTGCGGTTGAGCCCGGCATAGATGTCGTTCATCACTGCGCCCATTGAAGATGACACCAGACAGTCCTCGTGTACGTCGCCCGGTGTCCAGTTCACTTTCACAAAAGTGGTGCCGGTGGCTTCCGCTACCGCGCGCAAAGTGATTTCGGCGGCGGGCCGGGCCAGAGCGTACCCGCCTTCAGCACCCTCTTTAGTGGCGATGAGTCCGGCTGAGGCGAGCGGTCGCATTACTTTGCGCACGCGCGCCGCATTGGTACATATGTTCTCGGCCAGGATCTGACTGGGCAGGTGTGTGGCGCGATGGTCAAGGTAGACCAATGCGTGCACTGCCAGTGAATGGTCGCCGTTCATGAAACGACCTCCTTACCGAGTCGATACTGTAACTATGATGTGTACAGTTATGATACTGTAATCATATCAGATACAGTTAGTGTGTCAAATCGGGGTTGAAGAGGTGGGTGACTATGTGTATAAGTGAGGTGTCCACATGGTTATCCACAATGAATGTGCGTAAGTGAAGCTAGGACCACATACCTCGGATCGGCTTCCGTTTCCGCACCCACTACCCATATGGTGGTGTCATGAACAGGATGACCGACGGCATCACCAACTATGGAGCTCTGCCAGGCTCTATATACGATCAGCCTCCGGAAGAATCGGAGGCGGTTTTTGTTCCGCCCGAATTTGCGGGGTCATTTTCTACTGACTCGAAATACCCGACTTCTCGCGACTCGTCATCGCCGAACAGTGGTGCACATGATTCTGCAGCGACACCGACCATGAGCGAAAGCCTCGCCCAGCGCAAACGCGACATGGTCGCACGCTGCACTGAGGAAGCGAAACGGGCGGGCAAGAAGCTGCTTTTCGGCATGACCACTTCCCTCGCTCTGCAATCCGTACCGATTCCCGCCGATTGCGACCTCGACTCGGCCAAGCTGCACACTGTATCCAGCGTTAAGAGCAAGCGGTTTCGTACACGCCATGCACCACTGCAAACGCATATTTGGAAACATGCGGCTAAAGCCGCCAATGTGGAAATGAACCAACACGTGTTTGCGCTGGACCTGTTTCACGTATGGGCTCAACTTGCCCCGTATGTTTCTTTTGAGTCTCTGATTGTGCTCGGGGATGCCGTCATTACTGCTACGAGCAAACAGCCAGTATTGGCTAAGGATCGTGATGCTGCTGCAATCTATCAGGATCTGGTGAAGTTCGTGGAGCGATTTACCCGATTCAGAGGCGCCCGTCCTGCGTTCGAGCATTGCCTCTGATATCACCTGGTGCTGATTCGCCCAAAGAATCAGAAGAACGACTCTCTCTGGTGGCGCATGGGATTCCACAGCGGTTGCGAACTATGTGGTGCCGGACGCGGCTTTTGCATCTGGAGCTCCCATAACGTTGGACTTAGCGTGGCCAGAGTTCAAGGTCGCTGTTGAATATGATGGCGATCATCATCGTACGAGTAAGACTCAATGGCGCCGTGACCAAGAGAAAAGGGGCATGCTGGTCGGGCGGAGATGGCTGGTCTTCATCGCCACGGCGGCAAGTATCGCTAACGAGGATACTCGTGCTGAATTCGCTTTCAACGTGGCGAGGGCGCTTGCTTCGCGCGGTGCCGTATTCGAGTTTCATGTAGTTGCCATGTCTCTTGAAGAGTTGGCGCAGAGCCTGCTGTGACCATGATGTTCGAAACGGACTGATGTAAAGGCAATATTTGTACGACCTGTTGTTGTGGTGTGTGCTTGATATTGCATGCCGTTCGATTGCGATGCCTCGTAGTGATGGATTTCGTGAATGACTAGTGTTCGATTGTGGAGGGAAATGTGTCATAGTGGTCGATTGGGGGTGTTGTCGGTGCATTGGGCGTGGATTTGCGCCAATGGGTGTGGGAGCTACGCGTGTTTTGCCGATTTTTGCGTTGGCGTCCCACGGCCCTCGGGTAATGGCTGTGACGGGTGTGGCAGGAATGGCGTCTTTCCGGGGTTTCCAGTTTGAGTGTGTGGGATGGGGAAAATGTAAAACGATTGACTTAGCTGTTGTCCCACGCTTTTGTGGGATGGCAACTCTGGAATGGGCAAATTCGTCGTGGCGTCCCACAACGATGTTAAAACTCGACCATGATGCAAGCCGACCGAACGCTTCGGTGGTCATCTGGCCGCTGTGACCCCACAATGATGATGGGAAACTCGGTCATAATGTAGGCAGGCGAACGTTTCGCGGCATATGGCCGTCCTGCCCTGCAGTGATGTTGAGAAAATGCGGTCACGGTGCATGAGGAGAACCGTTGACCTGCGTGTTTCAGTGGTCGCGAACTGCATATGCGCTAAAAAAAGCTCTGCAGTGGATTGTATGAATCCAATGCAGAGCCTTATTGGTTGCTGTGAACGCGACTAACGCAGCGATTTCACTCGCTCAGGGCCTTGTCTACCACGACGGTGGCCTCGTCGAGCACCTTGTCCAGAGCCTCGGGGGAGACGAAGGACTCGGCGTACACCTTGTAGATGTTCTCGGTGCCGGAGGGGCGGGCGGCGAACCAGTTGTCCTTGGTGGTGACCTTCAGACCGCCGATCTTGGCGTGGTTGCCGGTGCCTCGGTCAGCTTGGCGGTGATGTCTTCGCCAGCCAGCTGCGTGGCGGCCACATCATCACCGGTCAGCTTGGCGAACTTGGCCTTCTGCTCCAGCGTGGTCGGGGTGTCGACGCGCTTGTACCAAGACTCGCCGAAGCGCTCGACCTGCTCCTGGTGAAGCTGGGCCGGGTTCTTGCCGGTCTTGGCGGTGATCTCGGCGGCCAGCAGGTCGGGGATCAGACCATCCTTATCGGTGGTCCACACGCGGCCGTCCTTGCGCAGGAAGCTCATGCCGGAGCTCTCCTCGCGCCGAAGGCGACTTCGCCGCTGAACAGCGGGTCCACGAACCACTTGAAGCCCACCGGCACTTCGATGACCTTCGCGTTGATCGATGCGGCCACGCGGTCGATCAGGGAAGAGGAGACCAGCGTCTTGCCCACGGCTGCGCCCTCAGGCCAGCCCGGACGGTTGCCGCCGAACAGGTACTCCACGCACACGGCGATGTAGTGGTTCGGGTTCATCACGCCCCAGTTCGGGCAGACGATGCCGTGACGGTCGGCGTCCGGGTCGGTGCCGCCGACCAGATCGTACTTGTCCCAAGCGCCGGCGTTGAGCTCGTCGACCAGGCCCTTCATGCGTACGGGGAAGACGGTCCATGCGGATCTTGCCGTCGTGGTCGATGGTCATGAAGCGCCAGGTCGGGTCGACCTCAGGACGCACCACGCCGATGTTCAGGCCGTACTTCTCGTTGATGAGCGGCCAGTAGTTCACGGAAGCGCCGCCGAGCGGATCGATGCCCAGACGCACGCCGGAGTTGCGGATCACGTCGAAGTCGATGACGTTCTCCAGGTCGTCCACGTAGTGCTCGCGGAAGTCGAAGCCCTCGACGTACTCGGACTTGATGGCCTCCTCGTAGGGCACACGCTTGATGGACTTGAAGTCGCCGAGCAGCTCGTTGGCGCGAGCGGCGATGGCATTGGTGGTCTCGGCCGGAGCCGGGCCGCCGGTGACGGGGTCGTACTTG
>ENA-OQDW01000535-OQDW01000535.1-human-gut-metagenome-genome-assembly--contig:-NODE-535-length-15533-cov-1.554329_pt1 | contig 15533 bp, 22 predicted proteins | sample MGYA00242784_ERZ504613 | MGnify/ENA primary metagenome ERZ504613 (study PRJEB26092, sample SAMD00036330) | human gut metagenome | host: Homo sapiens | study: EMG produced TPA metagenomics assembly of... | reverse complement strand
CGACAAGCTTGGGCGAGTAAAGAAGCAGTGTTTCTCATAGGTCTGCTCGGCTACCTCCCGGCCTATATCAGTCAAGTGCAGGGAGAAGTCTTCATCCATCGTCAGGAAGCCGCCTTTTTCAAGGTTCGTCACCGCATGACACACGCTGGGCTTGGACACCTCCATGTGCCGGGCCACATCCACGGAGCGCACCATGCCCTTTTCCTTTTGGAGCACCAGCACGGCCTCCAGGTAGTCCTCGCCCGACGCGTGAAGTTTCATTTTGCCTCCTATCCCATCTCGTTCAGAAAAAAGCGCAACAGGCGTTCCCTGCCCTCCGGCTCGCAGAGGGAGTAGCTTTCCTGAATCTTACCGTGCTCCATGTGGATAACAAACTTACAGCACCGCAAAATAAATTCCGGGTCGTGCGTCACCACAACCGCAGTTCTTCCTTGTTCTGTAATTCTGTTCACCACCTCCGCCACCTGCCGCATGTGAAACAGGTCCAGCCCGCTGGTGGGCTCATCAAATACGATCAGCGGCCGTTCTGATGCAATCGCGGAGGCGACGGCCACCCGCTGCTTTTGTCCCCCGGACAGCCCCATGGGATGTCGCTCCCGATATGGGAGCAGGTCCATCTCAGCCAGCACAGCTTCCGCTTTTGCACGGTCCTCTGTTCTCATGCTCAGACATATTTCATCCAACACGCTTTCTGTGAAAAGCTGGTGGTTTACGTCCTGCATCACCATATAACAGAGCTTCAGCCGCTCTTTTCTGGAATAAATCCTGCCCTGTTCCTGCACAGTGCCGCCGCACCGCTTTTCCAGCCCGCACAGGCAGCGGGACAGGGTGGATTTTCCCGCTCCGTTATGCCAATGATTGCGGTTGCACCGCAAAAGGGGAATTCCACCTCGTCAATGTGCAGGGTTTCCGGCTGATGCTTATAGGCAAAGGAGAACTGCCGGATTTTCCATTCGGAGTCCCCGGTCCGGCCGTGAGGCAGCGCTATCCCCTTTAGGTCGTTCAGGTCCAGTGGGCGCAGGCCCATTTGCTCCCGTCGCTCTGCGGGCAGGCTTTGGAATTCTGCGGCGGTATAGTCGCCTCGGATCTCTCCATCTTTCATATAGAGGACACGGTCGGCCAGATCTCGCAGGTAGTAGAGCCTGTGTTCCGAAATAACGATGGTTTTTCCCTGGGCCTTTAGGCGCATGAGCAGTTTTCGGAAATCCGCAATCGCGTAGGCGTCCAGATTGGAGGACGGCTCATCCAGGACATAAATATCCGGGTCGATGGCAGCCGCCGACCCACAAGCGATTTTCTGCTTCTCCCCGCCGGAGAGGGAGAAGATGCTCCGGTCAAGCAGGGATTCCAGCCTCAGCTGCTCCGCCACCAGGCGGACCCGCTCACGGACAGCCTTCTCGGGCAATCCGTGATTTTCCGGGCCAAAGGCCAGCTCGCTGGTCGTATCCACATTGAAAAACTGGGAGCGTGGATTTTGGAACACAGAGCCTACCATTTGGGAAATCTCAAAGAGCGACAGATCGCGGGTATCTTTCCCGCCCAGATAGACCGAGCCTGTAAAAGTTCCCTCGTGGTAATGGGGGATCAGTCCGTTCAGCAGACGGGTCAAGGTCGTCTTGCCGCAGCCGGAGGCCCCGCAGAGAAGAACAAAGGAGCCGTCCTCAATCGTACAGGTGATATGCTTCAGCGCCCCTTCCGTCAGACATTCCCCATCCACAGGGCCGCTTGCCGGATAGGAAAACGACACATCTCTGCACGCAATCATGGCATTCACCCCCTTGCAGCCCACACATAGACTTGCGCGGCAAATGCCCCAAGGCAGATCAGGAGCAACACAATATCCTGTGCGCGAAACCCGATTTTACAGATGTTGGTCCGCTTGACCGGTCCGCCCAGGCCGCGGGTCAGTGCCGCCGCACTCAACTCTTCTCCAATCTTGACAGAGCAGATCATCATGGGAACCATGCGGTATTCCAGAATAGAGCCGGCCTTTCCACCGCCAAAGCGGACGCCGCGCATCCGCATGCGTCCCCAATGGCGCTCCATTCTTCTGCAACCGTCGGGAAAAAGCGGAACATGACCGACATGGGGATTGTGATCTGCTGCGGCAGGTGAAGCCGCTCCATAGCGGCCACGAATTCGCTGACGGTTGTGGTCGTGACTACGAAGTACCCCATGACAATTCCCGGCGTAAACCGGAGGAACAGCCCCACAATGGCAACCGCGATAAAATTTGCAACCCCGGTCAGATAGGATAGTCCAAACAGTTCCAAGCAGAGGCTTCCCCCAAAAATCAGGAGATAGAGAACAGCGCCTTTCCATTTTCCTGCCAAGAGCAGAAGCAGCAGGGGGATCGCCGCCAGCACAATGATGTAATACTGCATGACGCTTCATACGAGCCGCCCAAAATGAAAACGGCTATGGTGGTCAGCACCGCCAATTTTGTGCGGGGATCTAAAACAATCCCACTGTGGTTTTTCTGACTGGCAAGAAGCTCGCGGCTCATTATACAATTCCCGCCCGTTCAAAGTGCTTTTTGAAAATTTTGCGTCCAATCAGGCCGCCCACCAGCCCGCTGACAAAGGCCGCCACCAGAAGCATCGGCAAAATCCAGTCCGGCATATAGGCCATGAGCGTGTCTGCATATTCCTGTCCATAGCCGGGAAGGAGATTTTGATAGTAAGCGTCCCGTGTCACAACAATAGGGATGAACGCGCCGATCACCCACATGGAGAAAACGCCGTGGATCAAGACTTCGCGCTTGGCGTTTTTGTAGCCGCAGCCCTTCATCATGAAATCAGAGATCAATCCAAAAATCAGGCCGGTTGGGATGCACCAGTAGCCCATTCCGGTAAGCAGCATAATAATACCGAGCAGCAGGCCGCAGATAGTCAGCATACCAAACTTTTTAATTTTGGAGAAAAACAGCATCATGGGGATGCCGCCGACCAGCGGAACGATCACACTGATGAGCGGGATGAAAATAGGGATAAAGCCAATAGACGCCGCGGCAAAGATCACGATAAAGTAGATCGCCGTAAAAATACCGATGTTGATCAAGTCTTTCCCTTGAAGCCTGTTCATTGAGAATCCTCCTACACATAATTGATTTTCGGATTAGACAACGCTAACCGTCGTAATAGTAGCACAGATCAAATCACGCTTCTATGCACATACCGACAGTTTAGGCCCGAATAGCAAGGAGTTTTCTCTTTCCTGTTGTTTGATGATTGACCTCTAAAAGGGGCCGCCCTATAATAAACTCAATCATTTTGCTGCGAAAGGGGGAAAATTTGTTGCGCGACATGATGGAAAGTATCCTGAAAAACAGCGATACTGTTTTGGGCGTAGAGTGGAAAAGCGGCCCAAATAGCAGCGAACTTCTTTTGGAGCAGGAGGACGGCCGCGGAAGGATGGTCTTCCACCCGCTCTTTCCGGGGGTAACCCTGGCGTTTATTCAGGTAAGCGCCTCAAATTGGCCGGAGTCCGAGGCAAATGCCGAGCTGCGGCCCCTGCTGATCAATTACTGCGTTGCAGGAAGAAGTGAGCTTCTTCTGGATGACGGAGCCTACATATACCTGAAGGAAAATGATTTTGCCGTCAGTGAGCAGACGGCCCAGGACGGCTATATTTTCCCAACAAGGCTTTATCAGGGCATTAAAATCTATTTTGATATAGAACAGCTCTCTCATCACGCCCAGGAACTGATGTCCGCTTTTGAGCTGGATTTTACTCTGCTGCGTGAGAACTATTGCCGCAGACAAAAGACCTATATCAACGAGGCGGACAGCACACTTACCGCCATTTTCCACAAACTCTGGGCACTGTCGGAGCAGCCGTCTCTCTTTTATCTGCGCATCTATACGCTGGAACTGATTTACGAACTGCTCCATACAGAGCCGCGCCCTTCAAAAACCTGCGGCTTTTATACGGAACTTCAGGTGGGGATCGCCAAAAAAGCAGAACAAATCCTCACCGCAGATCTCCGGAAACATATCCCCGTGCGTCTGCTGGCGGAAAAATTCTCCGTTGGAGAAACCAGCTTGAAAAACTACTTCCGTGGGGTGTACGGCCAGAACATCTCCACCTATCTGCGGGAGGCCCGTATGAAAGCCGCCGCTGAATTTTTAGAGGACACCAGCCGCCCCATTGCGGAAATCGCGGAGCAGATTGGCTATTCCAATCAGGGAAAGTTTGCAGCGGTATTCAAGAAGCAATTCGGCATGTCCCCGTTGGAGTACCGGCGCGCACAGAAGCTGTCCACACTTTAGGCGCCGCTTCCCATAAAATAAGCGCAGACCCTTGAAAGGCCGCCCGCATCCATAGGATATTGGCCGGCAATGTTTCCCTGGGCGAAATGGATGATGTCCGTGCAGCAGTCCAGCAGCAGTTCCAGATCGTGTGTGATCACATAAACAGTGACGCCTTCCGTGCTGAGCTGCCGCAAAACAGCGGCGACCTCTTTCATGTGCCGGTAATCAAGGCCGCTGGTGGGTTCGTCAAAAAAGAGAATAGACCGCTTTGACGCAATGGCGGATGCGATGGCCACCCTCTGTTTCTGCCCGCTGGAAAGCGACATGGGGTGCCTGTCTCTGAACGGGAGGAGATCCAGCCGGGACAGGATTTCCTCTGCCTGTTTTGTATCCGGCTCCTCCATGCTGATCAACACTTCGTCCAGGACTGTTTCTGTAAAGAGCTGATGGTTTACCTCTTGCATGACCATATAGCAGGTGTTCAGCCGATCTTTCGGACGGTATCGCTTGCCGTTCCAGATTACCTCGCCGCATTGCTTCTCCAGCCCGCAGAAGCACCGGGAAAAGGTGGACTTGCCAGCCCCGTTATTACCAATGATGCCTACAATGCGGCCGGCCGGAATAGTGCAATCCTGTATGTGCAGGATTGCCGATCCATGGGGATACGCAAAGCGGAACTGCTTCAGCTCCAGTTCCGTCCCTGTGCATTGCGGTGTTTGCGGCGGTTGTAATTGTTCCAGGGCGAAAGTGCGCAGCCCAATTTCCGTCCGGGCTTGCTCCGACAGGCCATTAAATTCCTCCGCAGTATATTCCCGTGTGATTTTGCCGCCCTTCATATAAATAAAACGATCCGCCAGACCACGGAGATAATAGAGCCTGTGTTCCGATACGATGATGGTTTTCCCTTGGCTTTTCCAGAAAGCCAGGGTTTTCCGCAGGTCGGAAATGGATGCCGCATCCAGATTGGAGGATGGCTCATCCAGTACCAGTACCTCCGGCTCCATGATCGACACGCCGGCGCAGGCAACTTTTTGTTTCTCTCCTCCGGAGAGGTGGAAGATATTCCGGTCCATCAGCTTTTCCAATCGGAAATCACAGACCGTCCTCTCCAGCCGCGCCCGGATTGTTTCTGCAGGCTGGCCCAGATTTTCACAGCCAAAGGTGATCTCGCTGGTTGTATCTACATTAAAAAACTGGGAACGCGGGTTTTGGAACACGCTGCCCACGATTTTCGCCGTATCATAGAGCGGTTGTTTTGACACTTCAGCCCCGTTGACCCACACGCCGCCGCTCATCTTCCCTTCGTAATAATGGGGGATCAGGCCGTTGATCAAGCGTGTGATCGTGGTTTTTCCGCAGCCGCTCTCGCCGCAGAGCACAGCAAACTCACCGCGCTTGATCTGAAGCTCAATGTCCCGAACACCACCGGTATGCTCCGTTTCTTCTCCATAAGAGAAGGTCACATGGTCAATCTGAATCATCCTCTGACACCTCCCCAAAAAGCGATCTGCGGCCGGAGCAGAAACAGAGCGAAGCAGGCGACGCAGAACAGCGCCGCCATAAGATCCTGTACATGAAACCCAATCCGGCACAAGTTGGTACGCCTTCCTGGAGCCCCAAGACCCCGCGTTAAGGCGGCAGCGGAAAGTTCATCCCCGATTTTGACCACGGATACAATAAGCGGTACCAGCCGGTACTCGACCATTAGGAACGGATTCTTTCCTCCGAAGCGTATCCCGCGCATCTTCATAGCGTCCCGGATGGCCTGATACTCCTCGCTGACGGTGGGAAAGAAGCGGAAAATCACCGACAGCGGGATCACGATCTTCTCCGTCAGGTGCATCCGCTCCATGGCTCCAATGAATTCGCTCACCGATGTGGACGCAATCAGATAGGCACCCATCATGATACCGGGTGCAAAGCGGGTCATGATGGATGTGACCGCCAGCAGGACAAAGGAGAAAAGCCCGCTCGCCCAGATCAGGGCCACACGCTCCAGCGCAAAACAGGCCGCATACAAAATCAGGTACTTTGCCGCCGTCTGAAAGCGTCGCTCGGAGAGGATCAGGATAAATGGGACGAGGCTCAAAAGTGCTTTATCAAATTCATGATCCCCTCGTTGCTGGTACTGAACATCAGGGTGGTGATGGTCAGCAGAAGAAGCAGCTTGGTGCGCGGGTCCAGTTGGATGCTTTTCTTGCTTGCTGTTACTGTGGGGTATGATGCGCTGCTCATTACGCAATGCCCGCCTTGGCAAAGTGCTTTTTCAAGAGAGCCTTGCCCAGCAGTCCACCGGAAATGGCGAACACAAAGATTCCTGCAATTACCAGGATTATGCTCCACATCGGCATGACAGCCATTACCTGATCCGCATATTCCTCTCCGAAGCTGGCCGCAAAACTCGCCCAGGAGTCTTCCACCATAAAGTACATGGGGATATAGGTACCCACCATCCAGAGGCTGAACACCGCATACCCCAGCAGGCTCTTCTTGGCGCTCTTATAGCCGCCGGATTTCAAAATCAAATCACCCAGCAGTCCAAAAACAGCCCCCAGGGGGACGCCCCAGAAGCCCATGCCGGTCAACCCCATCAGCAGGCCGCTCAAAATGCCCATAATGGTGACCATCCCGAACTTTTTCACCCTTGTCAGGAACAGCATGAATGGGATGCCGGTGATCAGTGCCCATAGCGCCCCCAGGACGGGAAGGAAAATTGGCACAAACGATGGGGATTGCGACACAGCAGCCGATGACAAAATACAGGACCGTAAACAGTCCAAGGCTGATCAAGTCTTTTGCCTGAAGTTTGTTACTCATAAGTACACCTCCGCACTTTTTGGTTAGCGTATTCTAACCTCGTTATAGAATACCACACCCAGATTGGTGTTTCTACAACCGAACAACTTTTTAGCTCCAATCAACATCGAGTTTTTAGGTTGACGAATGAGAAATTCCAAGCCTATAATGGATAAAAAACATTCCGTTTCTTGAGTATCCAAGAGGAAAGTGTGTACCTATGAACATTGATGAAATCATCCGAAAATGCGTTGAAGTTCCCGGAATATCTATCGAACGGAGAGAATACAGCGCGGGACTTTTTCTAAATGGGAAGGATGGAAAAGGCTCTGTGACATTTTTCCCGCTTTTCTCGGGATTGACGCTGGCCTATATCTCAGTAAACGCTCCGCTCTGGACAGCACCGGATCTGTGCGGAGAGGGCTCCGAGGAAAAAGGGCCGCTGCTTCTGAACTACTGCGTTACTGGGCGCTGTGAGATCATTCTGAACAACGGAAATTTTGTGTATGTGACGGATGGGGATCTATCCCTGACAGAGCATTTTGCTCAAAGGCAGTATGTCTATCCACGCCGCATCTACGAGGGGCTGGAGTTCTTTATAGAGCTTGATACGCTTGCAGCGCAGAGCGCATGGCTTCTGGAGGAATTCGGACTTGACTTTCACTGCGTTGTGGAGCGGTACTGCCGGAATGGAAGCACCTACATCTCCAAGGCTGTCCCCGACGCGGAAGAATTGTTGAAAAAACTATGGTCACTGTATCATGAGCCTATGCCCTTTGCTGTAATGCAGATGAAGATCTATTCCCTGGCGCTGTTTTCTCTGCTGATGGAGCAGACGGAAATCCCTCTGTCCCAGGTCTGCGCCTATTTTACGGAAACGCAGGTGAGTATTGCAAAGCAGGTCGAACAGATTATCACAGCGACCTGCGGCAGCATCATCCGGCCTGGGAACTGGCCGCGAGGTTTTCTATCAGTGAAACCAGTATGAAGAATTATTTTCGCGGTGTCTTCGGGCAAAACATATCGGCGTATCTTCGGGAGCTCCGAATGAGAAAAGCTCGGAATTGCTGACGGGCAGCCGGCTTTCGGTATCTGAGGTGACGGAACAGGTCGGATACATCAACCAGAGCAAATTCGCCGCGGCATTCAAGAAGCAATTCGGCATATCCCCGTTAGAGTATCGGCGCAGGAGCACTTGGAGCGCCTTAGCCATGAGAAACTTTGACGGACAGAACACACAAATATCTCAAGATTTTACAGCATCCAACTTGCCCGGCTCCAAAAATCAATGTTATAATATCCGGGAGGTGGTGTCTGTGGAATTAAACTTTGAAGGCGTAGTTGTTGGCGTGATGTCCCTTGTGATCATTGGAGCGTTCCATCCTCTGGTGATCTGGTTTGAGTATCACTTCACGCAGAGTATCTGGCCAGTATTTTTGATCGCGGGCCTGCTCTGCCTGATCGCCGCGCTTTTCATCCAGGGCCTTTTCTCTGTCCTTCTGGGGCTGCTGGGTGTTGCCTGCATATGGAGCATCCGGGAACTGAAGGAGCAGGCCCGCAGGGTGGAGCGGGGCTGGTTTCCAAAAAATCCAAAGCGGAAATAGGCAGGGGGCCTGCCTATTTCCATCCTCTTGACAGAGTGCGTATGGTTTTATATAATTATCCCGCGGTTAGCAATGACTAACCGCGAAGTACATCCTATTATGCAAGCAAAATTATGATAGAAAAGAGGACAGATTATGTTCAATCACCTGGAATCCCTGGGAACGCAGGAAAGCCCCGTCAAAGTCGATCTTCTGCACCTGGACCCTACAGACCCGGACGGCGGATGCTGCTGCAGGAAAAACAACGGCGAACATTGCTGTGGGCGGCACAGCCACACGCAGGAGCAAACGGAACGCTAAGGCCGGTGTGATTCCATGCAAACATCGGTTATTTATGGTCTGCTGATCCCTTTTGTGGGCACCTCGCTGGGGTCCGCCTGCGTCTTTTTCCTGAAGAAAGGTTTGGGGGATCGGGTGCAGCGGGGGCTGACCGGCTTCGCCTCCGGCGTCATGGTGGCCGCGTCGATCTGGAGCCTGCTGATCCCCGCCATGGATCAGTCCGCCGGGGCAGGGACCTGGGCCTTCCTGCCGGCGGTCATTGGCTTTTGGTTGGTATTCTCTTTCTGCTGGGGTTGGATCATCTGATCCCTCACCTCCACCAAAAGAGTTCCCGCGCGGAAGGGCCCCATACGCAGCTGCGGCGCTCCACCATGATGGTACTGGCGGTTACCCTCCATAACATCCCGGAAGGAATGGCAGTCGGTGTGGTCTATGCGGCTATCTGGCCGGAGACGGTCAAATCACCATGATGGGCGCTCTGGCCTTATCTCTGGGCATCGCCATTCAGAACTTCCCCGAGGGAGCGATTATCTCCATGCCCCTGCGCACGGAGGGAATGAGCAAGCCCTGGGCTTTCGCAGGAGGCGTACTTTCCGGGGCGGTAGAACCGCTGGGCGCCTGCTGACGATTCTGGCCTCAGGGCTGGTGGTTCCGGCTCTTCCATATCTTCTGAGTTTTGCCGCCGGCGCTATGATCTATGTGGTGGTGGAAGAGTTAATCCCTGAGATGTCCCAGGGAGAGCACTCAGATGTGGCGCGCTGACCTTTGCTTTGGGCTTCACCCTGATGATGGCCCTTGATGTGGCACTGGGATAGAGACTCCCGCATAACATGGAAGCGGAAGGGGGTACCCCCTTCCGCTTCCGTGTTTTTCACAGTATATTAAACCTAGGATTGCTTCTTGATTCGCTGAATCGGGTCGGTTGCTGTTGGAAGTTTATTACAGTACAGGCCATAGAAATCGTCCCGGGCGAGGGTGTCCAGCCACACCGCGGAGGGGCAGCAGACCCGCTCGCCCTCTTGGCTGCTGTGCAGTTGGGTGCAGGCCGGAAAGAGGATCAGATCCCCGTTGGACACATAGAAATCGCACAGCTCCCGGCACAAGATCTCCTCTGCCACCCGCCGGGCCGCCCACTCGGGGGCAGAGGTCCGCGCGCACAGATAGGACGGGATCAGCACCGGCCCCTCTTGGGGCGTGCGGAGGAAGGTGCTCTGCCCATCCGCCCGCAGTGCGTAGAGAGAGGGCACCAGGGCGGTACGGGCCTGTCCCTGGCGCACAGTTTGAAATGCTCCGATGGGCATATCCGTTACAAAGCTGCGGTCCAGCAGGCCGGAGGCTGCCTCCCGGCCCCATGTTTCCCAGACAACCTTTACTACCGTCTTGACGGCAGAGTTGTTGATCCCGCCGAAGGCCAGCCCGTCCCAGTCCGGCAGCCGCATCTGCTCGCATATCCCAGCTCGCGGGTATAGTAGACCAGAGGGATGGCCGCCGCGGGCAGGAGTTTGTCGCCCCGCCGCACGGCGTCCAGAGCAGGACTTTCCCGCAGGGAGACCCAATCTGCCGCCGGGTACAGCTCCGGTTCCATCTTGGAAAAAATGGCCCGATCCTCGAACACCTCCAGATCCGCCGAAACGATGAGGTCTGGGAGCACCGCATCCGGCCGGGCCAGATACTCCGACATATGCTCCGGGTATCCCAAGCCGAAAAAACGAACCTCCAGCTCAATGTCTTCCCGGTGCAGCCGCCCGGCCAGCTCCTGCAAAAACGCCTTTTCCTGGCGGTGCAGGACGCAGATGTGGTTCCAATAAAGCAGAATGTGTGTCATGCCAGATGATCTCCTCTCCGAAGCGATGCCTGATAGGTTTGTTGCCGGCGGTACAGCTCGCCTAATTCCATATAGAGTGCGGCCTCCTGTGGGCTGCGCTCCACCACTGCAGCCACCGCGCCGCCCCCCATGACGATGCGCCGCCGGGACATCAAGGCGGTGTGCGGGTCATGGGTGACCACCAGCACCAACTTGTCATGACGCTGAAGCAGGCCCAGCGCCCGCTCTTTGTCGATGCCGGCGTTCTCAATCTCGTCGATGAGGACAATGGGGCTGTCGCAGAGCAGGGCGATGTCGGCGATCATCAGCGCCCGGGACTGGCCGCCGCTGAGCTGGTTCAGGCTCTGGCCCAGGGCAACAGGCTCCGGGGTGATCTCATTGGCCAGGGCCAGCACCTCCACCGGCGGGGTCTCCTTCCCCCTGCACTGGGCATGGAGGGCCAGGAACTCTTCCACCGAGGCGTCCAGCACGAAGCGCATATTCTGCCCCAAGTGGGCCACCAGTTGGGAAGACAAGGACTGGCGGCGTTCCGCCGGGATCTCCACGCCGTCCAGGAGCACCCGGCGGCGGGTGACCGAGTCCCCATGGGCCAGCTGCTCTACATCCTTGATGAACCGGGACTTCCCGGAGCCGGTGTTGCCCACGATGGTACACAGTTCGCCCCCGCTCCAGGGTGATGCCCTGGAAGTTCCGGCTTCCCGGTCTTGTCCCGGCCGGAAGAATGGTCACAGACTGCATACTTCCGCCTCCTCAAAGTTGATCTTGCCCACCACGCCCTGCTGGAATGCGCTGCCCACACGCTGCTCTCCCACGCAGTAGGAGCAGACCCCGCTGGGCATGGTGTGCCGCAGAATGTCCCCCTCAAAGCTGCCGCACGCAGGCCGGTCCAGCAGCCACCGGGCCAAAAGGTCGGTTCCATAGCCCGCCAGACCGTCCACCGGAAAAAGCGCCGCTCCGGGGTTGATCTGCCGGATCTGCCAGGAGATGATCTCCAGTTCCGCCTGGGAGACCATGTCGATCTTGGTGAGCACCACAAAGTCCGCCTGGGTGAGCATTGGGCCAAGCTGTCCCGACGCCCGGCAGCTGGCGGTGCAGTCCAGCACACATCCGGCCGTCATGTGCTGCGTGGCCGGGGAACAGCGGTGGCAAAGTCCGGCAGTCTCGATGACCAGGGTGTCCCGCTTCAATCGGTCCGCCCAGTCCCAGAGCTCCGGCAGGTTGGAGACAAGAAAATGATCCGGGCAGATGTCCCCGCTCAGACCCGTCACACAGGGTAGCCCCATGCGCTGAAAGAGCGCCCCGTCCCCGGTCTTCAGGCAATCGATCTTGCAGACGCAGGGAGCGGTGCCGCCCTCTTCCAGCAGGGGAAGCAGGGCCTTCAGCGCCGAGGTCTTCCCCACGGCGGAAGCCCGGAAAACAGATAGACATGGCGCGGCACGGCAGTTCCTCCTCGTATTGAAATCGGTTAGCCATAACTTACCACAGGAAACACAAGTTTGTCAGTACCAAGTGAGACTCCGGCAATCTCGATTGATACTTGACGGACGCCTCCGAACCCGGTAAAATATACGCCAGAGGTTAGCAGTAACTAACCAGAGAGGAGGGGTATTTTGGAGCAGGTGGAACTGGAACGGAGGCTGGCACAGTCGCCTCTTCTGGCAGGGGTCTCCCTGCCGGCGGAGCAGGCGCGCGTCCAGTCATTTCCGGCGGGCCATATCCTCAGCGGCGACCGGCCGGCGGCCGCTGCCTCCGTAGCTGATCCTGTCCGGGCGGGTAGAGGTCTACTCCGTGGCCCTGGACGGCAAAGATGTCCAGCTCAGCACGCTCCCTGCCGGGGAGTGCTTCGGTGTCTGCAATCTGCTGGCCGGCGCTGAACTGGAAACGGTCCTGCGCTGCGGGGAGGAAACCGAAGTTCTTTATATCCCTAAACCCGTACTGCTGGCGTGTATGGAGCGGGACGCCGGATTGTCCCTCCGGTACGCGGAGCTGTGCAACCAAAAGCTCCAGTTTCTGCTCCGGCGCATCGAACTGCTCACCATGCAGTCCTGCCGTGGGCGGGTCATCGCCCATCTGTTGGCCGGTCAGGACAGGAACGGGTGTGTGAAGCCCACCGGCTCCCGGGAGGACCTCGCACGCCAGCTGGGCGTCAGCCGGGCGGCGCTGTTCCGGGAACTGGCGGCCCTTCAATCCATGGGCGTCCTGCGGTCAGAGGGAAATCTCCTCACCGTGCTGGATACGCCCGCGCTGGAAAAGCTGCTCTACCACCCCTCCCGCACCAAATGATCAGGAAAGGAAGTACCGTACCAATGAAAAAACTGCTCTCTCTGTTTTGCACACTGTCCCTGTCTGCCGCACTTCTGGCCGGATGCTCCGGCGGAAACGGCAACACCAATGCAGCGGCGGATGGTGCGGAGTCCACTTCTCCGACCTTAACGGAGCCGGAAACTACGTCCCAGCAGGAGACGGCTGCTCCGGTGGATGTCAATGTGATGGCCCTCAAGGGGCCTACTGCCATGGGCATGGTGGAATTCATGAGCCAGGCAGACACGGGCGAACTCACCGACAACAACTATCACTTCAGCATCACCGCGGCCACCGATGAGGTCTCCGCCGCTCTGGCCCAAGGGACTACGGATCTTGCTGCGGTCCCGGCCAATCTGGCTTCCGTCCTCTATAACAACACCGAGGGCGGCGTGCAGGTGCTGGCCATCAACACCCTGGGTGTGCTTTACATTGTAGAGAGCGGCGATACCGTCCACTCTGTGGAGGATCTGCGGGGCAAGACCATCTACGCCAGCGGAAAGGGCAATACGCCGGAGTATGCCCTCAACTATGTGCTGACCCAGAACGGCATTGACCCGGCCTCCGATGTGACTATCGAGTGGAAGAGCGAACAGGCTGAGTGCCTGTCGGCCCTTATGGCGGAGGAGAACACCATCGCCATGCTGCCTCAGCCCTTCGTCACCACCGCTCAGACAAAGAGCGAAAATATCCGTGTGGCGCTGGATCTGACCGAGGAGTGGGACGAGATCCAGGCGGAGAGCGACGCCCCCTCCACGCTGGTCACCGGTGTGGTGGTTGGCCGCACGGAGTTTGTAGCGGAGCACCCTGAAGCGGTCTCCGCGTTCCTGGAGCACTACCGGGCGTCGGTGGAGTATGTGAACGCCAATGTGGATGAAGCCGCACAGCTCGTAGGCCAGTATGAGATCGTCGCCGCAGAAGTGGCACAGAAGGCCCTGCCGGAGTGCAATATTGTCTTTATCGAGGGTGTGGAGATGAAGGACAGCCTCTCCGGGTATCTTTCCGTCCTGTTTGAGCAGAACCCCAAATCTGTGGGCGGTGCCCTGCCCGATGATGCCTTCTACTACAGCCGCTGAGTTTTCATGAGACGCCCTCGAACCATACGCGCCTGGGCGGTGCTCGTCTGGCTTGCCCTTTGGCAGCTGGGCGCTATGGCGATCGACCAGCAGATCATCCTGGTTTCTCCGCTGCGGGTGCTGTCCCGGCTCTGGGAGTTGATCCCCACACCGGATTTCTGGGGGAGCATCGCCTACTCCCTGGTGCGGATCACCGCAGGCTTCCTTCTGGGGGTGGCGGCGGGCACGGTGCTGGCGGCCCTCTCCGCGCGGTTTCGCCGGGTGGAGGAGCTGCTGGCCCCCGCCATGCTGGCCATCAAGTCCATCCGGTGGCCTCGTTCATCATCCTGGCCCTGATCCTGTTTTCCTCCCGGAATCTGGCGGTACCCATCTCATTTCTGATCGTCCTGCCTGTACTCTATTCCAATGTCCTGGGCGGCATCCGGGCTGCTGACTCACAGCTGATGGAGATGGCCCGTGTATTCCGCATCCCGGTGGGGCGGAGCATCCGCTATGTGTATTTGCCCCAGGTGATGCCCTATTTCCTGTCGGCCTGCGGCTCCGCTCTGGGCCTGTGCTGGAAGTCAGGGATTGCCGCGGAGGTCATCGGTATGCCGGAGGCTCTATCGGCGAGCAGCTCCAGCAGGCCAAGGTCTATCTGGATACCCCGGACCTGTTTGCCTGGACTCTGGTGATTGTGCTGGTGAGCCTGGCCTTTGAGCGGGCGTTCCTGGCGCTGCTGCGGCGGGGCGCCAGAGCGATGGAGAGGATGTGAGCCATGGAGGACATTGTGATCCGAAACCTGTGCAAGTCCTTTGCTGGAAAGCCGGTACTGCGGGATTTCTCCGCCGTACTCCCGGTCGGGCAGGTGACCGGCCTCATGGCCCCGTCCGGGGCGGGCAAGACCACTTTGCTGCGTATCCTGATGGGGCTGGAGCGGCCGGACGGCGGCACCATAGACGGCCTTGCCGGCCTGCGGCTCAGCGCGGTCTTTCAGGAGGACCGGCTCTGCGAATCCTTTTCTCCGATTGAAAATGTAGCCATGTGTGCCGGCCGTCGCTCAAGGCTCCCCGTATTAAATGGGAATTGGCCCGCCTGCTTCCGGAGGAATGCTGAACCGCCTGTATCCACCTTAAGCGGCGGCATGAAACGCCGTGTGGCTGTCGCCCGTGCCCTTCTTATCCCCTCCCATATTCTTCTCATGGATGAACCTTTTACCGGCATGGATGACGAATTGAAACGCAATGTCATTTCATATATCAGGGAAAAACAAGACGGACGGCTTTTAATCCTCTCAACCCACCAGGAGGAGGATGTGGAACTCATTGGCGGAGAGCTGGTGAGATTGGAAAACTGTATGGACGTATGATATGTACGATATACATTAACCGAGCCAAAGAAAAGCGCTGCAGCCCATGGT
>ENA-OQDW01000534-OQDW01000534.1-human-gut-metagenome-genome-assembly--contig:-NODE-534-length-15543-cov-1.822457_pt1 | contig 15543 bp, 20 predicted proteins | sample MGYA00242784_ERZ504613 | MGnify/ENA primary metagenome ERZ504613 (study PRJEB26092, sample SAMD00036330) | human gut metagenome | host: Homo sapiens | study: EMG produced TPA metagenomics assembly of... | reverse complement strand
GTGGCAAGACGATTGCGTTCTCGTCGCTACGCAGTTCATGGCGCAGCGCAAGACAACTGTCGATGAGGCTTGGGCGGGAGATATTATCGGCCTGCCGGATAACGGTACGTTCAAGATTGGCGATACGCTGACCGAAGGCGAGGCGCTTCACTTCAAGGGACTTCCGAGTTTCTCTCCGGAGATGTTCAAGTACATTGAGAATGCCGACCCGATGAAGCAGAAACAGCTTGCCAAGGGTATCGACCAGTTGATGGACGAAGGTGTGGCGCAGTTGTTCGTCAACCAGTTCAACGGGCGTAAGATTATCGGTACGGTGGGGCAGTTGCAGTTCGAGGTCATCCAGTATCGTCTGGAGAACGAATACAGTGCGAAGTGCCGTTGGGAGCCGCTCAGTCTGTATAAGGCCTGCTGGATTGAGAGCGATGATGCGGCGGAGTTGGAAGCTTCAAGAAGCGCAAATACCAGTACATGGCGAAAGACCGCGAGGGTAGGGATGTGTTCCTGGCCGACAGCGGATATGTGTTGCAGATGGCGCAGATGGACTTCAAGCATATCAAGTTCCACTTTACGAGTGAGTTCTAAGCTATATGATTTTTGCTGACTCACGGCTATAAATGATGCAAGTCGAAGAAAAAGAGGAGGTACAAAGTAATGAAAAACTTTGTACCTCTTTATTTATTGTGGGAAGAAAGTGTTACCTTTGTTTCTGCAACGATTAATATGCATTGATTATGAAAACTGTTGAAGTAAGCTCGTTCCTTACCGATTTTACACCTTACTTATTATAAACACAAAATTTCAAGATGAAACATACCTCCCTTTTTCTCCTGCTGATTCTCCTTCTGGGGCTGACAGCCTGCTCGAAACCTGCCGATAGAACTTTGGTGTATAGTGTGGTGAAAACCTATCAGGATTTGTATAATGCGGTAACAAAGTAAAATCAGCCAAACACGTAGAGAGGCACATTCTCTCTATGTGTTTATTCTTTCTTTTCACTGGCATAAACTCATAAATGATGTCATATTGCAAAGAATAACTTATAACAATTACCTTGTAGAGATAGGAAGATACAGGTGGCTTCATTATCAGGGGTTTGCGTGTGTCGCTTGTAGAGATTATCACCTTATTCCTCTTATTTAAGCTTTATTTCCCCCCTTCTTCTTGTAGAGATATGGTTTTTGTAATCCTTTGTTTTTGAGTGATTTGTGAAAATCGGTTGTAGATGCCATTTTCTTGTTTTCCCTTGTTTCCCACCCTAACTTTGCAACATCGAATTTGAGAAAAGCAGACGGCTGAATCGTTGAGGCCTCACGATGAAAACTTCTGCTTCTCGGGTGAGACAAGAGAAACAGAATATACCTATTATTAATCATTTAAAACATTACGATTATGGCATTTTTTAAAAGAGTTCAGAAAAAAGTAAACGATTTGTGGTATCCTCAATCAGTAACCTGGGGCAAGGCGGTTACTACCCGTGAAGTGGCAGATGAACTGTCTTTCATTTCTACCGTGACCCGTGGTGACACGTATGCGGTGATGGAGAACTTGGGGCGTGTATTGAGCAATTTCATGGGGCAGGGACGTACTGTGAAGATAGACGGTATAGGCACTTTCTACTATACTGCTACCTCTACCAAAAGAGGGGTGCCGACGGCTGAGGAGGTAAGCGCTTCGCTGATAAACGGAGTACGTGTCCGTTTCCTGCCCGAAGTGGAGCGTAATAGTGGCAATCAGGTGACTACCCGCAGCATGGTGAATACAAAGATTGTTTGGAAAGAGTGGGGTAAGACTTCTACCTCCACTGGTACTACTCCCGGCGACAATACCGGTGGAACCCCCGGCGGCAACGACGGCGACCAGGGTGAGAATCCGTTGGGCTGATTCTCCTTCCTTGAAAGCAATTGATGACTGACACCGTTTTATGCTAAAAGTTTCCCGTACCGCCTCATTGGTTGTGCGGGAAGCTTTACTTTTTAGCATCTTTTATCATTCTTCTCTGCCTTTCTTTAATGGATTATCGCTAATTTCGAGCGATTTTTCGTAAATTCGGCTGAATAACTAATAATTTATAATATGGAAAACTTGAATACAGCACTTTTGCTGATGGTGGTAGGTATGGCAACAGTCTTCGCTATCCTGCTGATTGTTATTAACTTAGGAAAAGCTCTTATTGCATTGGTGAATAAATATGCGCCCGAAGAGGTGACACCGGCTAAAGCTGCGGCAAATGGTCCCGCACCTGTCCCCGGTAATATTCTGGCAGCTATCAGTGCAGCCGTAACAGTAGTGACACAAGGTAAGGGTAAAGTTGCTAAGGTAGAAAAAATCTGAAATAATAATCTTATATAAAAACACACCGAATAATTTAGTATGAAAAAGGAAATTAAGTTCAGTTTGGTATTCAGGGACATGTGGCAGAGTGCCGGAAAATATGTACCCCGTGTTGACCAACTGGTGAAAGTAGCTCCCGCCATCATTGAGATGGGTTGTTTTGCGCGCGTGGAAACCAATGGCGGAGGTTTTGAACAAGTAAATCTGCTGTTTGGGGAGAATCCGAATAAAGCCGTGCGCGAGTGGACGAAGCCGTTCCATGAAGCCGGTATCCAGACCCACATGTTGGACCGTGCCCTGAATGGCCTCCGCATGAGTCCCGTGCCCGCCGATGTGCGCAAGCTGTTCTATAAGGTGAAGAAAGCGCAAGGTACGGACATCACGCGTACTTTCTGCGGTCTGAACGATACCCGCAATATCATTCCTTCCATTGGTTATGCACACGATGCCGGAATGATTTCCCAATGTTCGCTCTGCATCACCCATTCACCTATCCATACCGTAGAATACTACACGAACATGGCTTTGAAGCTTATCAAGCTGGTGCCGACGAAATCTGCATCAAGGATATGGCAGGTATCGGACGTCCGGTTTCCCTGGGTAAGATTGTGGCCAATATCAAGGCGGCACATCCCGATATTCCTATCCAGTACCATAGTCATGCGGGGCCCGGCTTCAATATGGCAAGCATTCTTGAAGTGTGCGAGGCGGGTTGCGACTATATCGATGTAGGTATGGAACCGCTTTCATGGGGTACGGGACATGCAGACCTGCTCAGCGTACAGGCTATGCTGAAAGATGCAGGCTTCCAGGTGCCCGAAATCAATATGGAGGCATATATGAAGGTACGTGCCCTCATCCAGGAGTTTATGGACGACTTCCTCGGCTTGTACATCAGCCCGCGCAACCGCTTGATGAACTCCCTGCTGATTGGTCCCGGACTGCCGGGCGGCATGATGGGCAGTCTGATGGCAGACTTGGAATCCAATCTGGAGTCCATCAACAAATACAAGGCAAAACGCAACCTGCCCTTCATGAAGCAGGATGAACTGCTCATCAAGTTGTTCAACGAAGTGGCATATGTTTGGCCGCGCGTGGGTTATCCCCGTTGGTGACTCCGTTCAGCCAGTACGTCAAGAACCTTTCCATGATGAACGTCATTGCTATGGAGAAAGGCAAGGAACGCTGGGGTATGATTGCCGATGACATTTGGGATATGCTGTTGGGCAAGGCAGGTAAGCTGCCGGGTCAGCTGGCTCCCGAAATCATAGAGAAGGCCGAACGCGAAGGACGCAAGTTCTTCACCGGCAATCCGCAGGACAACTATCCCGATGCTCTGGACAAGTACCGCAAGCTGATGAAGGAGAACAAGTGGGAACTGGGCGAGGACGACGAAGAGCTCTTCGAATACGCCATGCACCCGGCTCAATACGAGGCTTACAAGAGTGGCAAGGCCAAGCAGGACTTCCTGGAGGATGTGGAGAAACGCCGTGCCGAACGTGACAAGTCTCCGCTGGACGATGCCAAACCCAAGACGCTCACTGTGCAGGTGGACGGTCAGGCTTACCGCGTGACGGTGGCATACGGTGACATCGACCTGCCCGCTTCGGCCACCGAAAAGGTGACAGCTCCCCCCGTAGGCGAAGGTCAGGACGTTCCGGCTCCGCTCGAAGGCAAGTTCTTCCTGACAAAGAATGCGCAGGAAACCCCGTTGAAAGTGGGTGACAAGGTGAAGAGTGGCGACCTCCTCTGCTATATCGAAGCTATGAAGACATACAATGCCATCCGCGCAGACTTTGATGGAACGGTTGTTGCCATCTGTGTCAATCCGGGTGACTCTGTTTCTGAAGATGATGTATTAATGAAGATAGGATAATGGAAGATATATTTGCAAAACTCTATGATATGACGGCCTTCAGCAACATCATTGCTGATCCGTCGTTCCTCGTGATGTATGCCATCGCTTTCATCCTGCTTTATTTAGGTATCAAGAAACACTATGAACCATTGTTGTTGGTACCCATCGCTTTCGGTGTGCTCATTGCCAACTTTCCCGGTGGTGATATGGGTGTGATTCAGGCAGATGAAAACGGAATGGTCATGGTAGGCGGGGTGATGAAGAATATTTGGGAGATGCCGTTGCACGAGATTGCGCACGACCTCGGACTGATGAACTTCATTTATTATATGCTGATTAAGACCGGCTTTCTGCCGCCTGTTATCTTTATGGGTGTGGGTGCGCTGACAGACTTCGGTCCGATGCTCCGTAACTTGCGTCTCTCCATATTCGGTGCGGCTGCCAGTTGGGTATCTTTACCGTATTGCTTTGTGCAGTGTTGATGGGCTTTACTCCGAAAGAAGCAGGCGCATTGGGTATTATCGGTGGTGCCGATGGACCTACGGCTATCTTTACTACCATTAAGCTAGCTCCTCATTTGCTGGGTCCTATTGCCATTGCAGCCTATTCGTACATGGCGTTGGTGCCTGTTATCATTCCGATGGTAGTGAAACTGTTCTGCACCAAGAAGGAACTGATGATTAATATGAAGGAGCAAGAGAAGCTTTATCCTTCAAAGACTGAAATAAAGAACTTGCGTGTGTTGAAGATTATCTTCCCGATTGCAGTGACTACGATTGTTGCTTTATTTGTGCCCACAGCAGTACCTTTGATTGGTATGTTGATGTTCGGTAACTTGATTAAGGAAATCGGTTCGGATACAAGCCGCTTGTTTGATGCTGCTGCTAATAGTATCATGAATGCAGCTACCATCTTCTTAGGATTGAGCGTTGGCGCCACGATGACCAGTGAGGCATTCCTGAATTGGACGACTATCGGTATTGTGATTGGTGGTTTCCTGGCATTTGCATTGTCCATTACGGGAGGTATTTTCTTTGTGAAGCTGTTCAACCTATTCAGCAAGAAGAAGATCAATCCGCTGATTGGTGCTACCGGCCTGAGTGCCGTACCCATGGCAAGCCGTGTCTGCAATGAAATAGCAACGAAGTATGACCCGAAAAACCATGTGCTGAATTACTGTATGTCCAGTAATATCTCCGGTGTAATCGGTTCGGCTGTTGCGGCGGGTGTGCTGATTTCATTCCTGGGATAAACGGTCAGTAAGAAAAATATAAAGAAACTCCCGGTATGGCTTTGTAAAGCTATGCCGGAGTTTTTTTGTATGTTTTTCTTTGAGGGGCATTTCATTCACTAACCACCTTCCAATATTCAGCCATCGCCATCTTCTCCGCCAGATACGCATCAATCAGGTTGGTGTGTGCCTGCGTCCACGAGAGTTGTGCGGACAACACATCTGCCATGCTGGCTTTTCCTTCATTATAAGAGAAGGTGACAAGGCCCAGATTCTCTTCGGCGAGTGTTATATTCTCCCGGGCCGTCTTGACTTGCTGTTCAGTTTCCGTCAGTTTTGTGGTGGCTGCGGAGAGCTCTTCCAGAATATTGTCCGTTACATAGCTTTGTTGCAGCTTCTGTATGCCGATATAGGCTTTCTGTTGGCGGTTTGTCTTGAAGCGGGCTCCCCAACGGAAGATGGGGATGCTGACGTTGACCCCTGCGACGGGAGTATGAGGTACATCCTGCCCCATATAGGCGATTCCCGTATCCCAACCGGTGGCGAGGAACATGCTGACTTGTGGGTTGTAGCGGCTGAGGGCAGCATGTCGTTGCGCTTCACTGCGGGCGATGTTCACGGAGGTACTGGCATATTCTGCCGGCGGGGCAGCACATCATCCAGGCCCAAAGGGATGATGGGAGCAGTCGGTATATCTATTTCGGCTATGCTGTCTATGGGAGCGTCCGGTTCCGAGCCCATAAGGATATTCAGTTTTTGCAGGGCAAGGGTATGGTTTTGGCGTGCCTTGATGTACTGCAATTCGGCCTCCTTACGCCGGGTGGAAATCATCAGCAAGTCTGTGCGGCTGATGGCACCGTCATCAAAGCGGTCTTGGATGATGTCGTACTGCTGTTGTACAATATCCTGAAAGGTAGCCGCGGCTTTCAGACCGGCACGGGCGGCAGAGGCATTCCAATAGACGGCGTCACTTTGATAGTGTATCTGGTCGAGGGTCAGCTCTGTGGTAAGTTGAGCCAGTGCCTCGTCGGCTTGCGCCACTTTCTTTTGGGCTATTAGGGAACCTCCGGTATAAAGCGGCTGCGTCAAGGTGGCAAGTGCCTGATAGGTATAAGGGTGGTAGTCTCCTTTCGGACTGTTCCATTGGTCCAGATGATTGAGATTGGCGGTACCCTCGGCGGTGATGTCAATCTGGGGCAGGAAACCGGTGGAGGCAATCTTGCGTGCTCGGTACTGGCGAATGTTTTCAGATGCTGTTGTTTCAGAATCTGGCTGTATGCTTCTACCTTGTCGCGGTATTCTTCGCGGCTCAGATATGCTTGTTGTGCCCCGGCATTCAGTCCGGAGCACAGTAATGATAGAATAAGTATCTTTGTTTTCATCATTCAATTGGTAAACTGTAAATTGTTGAATGTTCTCTCACTTGATTTTATGAATGGCGCAATAAGCTACCGGCAGCACGAATAGAGTCAATGCCGAAGCTATCAGCAAACCGCCCATGATGGTTGCCGCCATGCCACCGAACATGGCATCGAACAATAACGGCAACATTCCCAGGATAGTGGTACCCGATGCCATGGCCACCGGGACAATACGGGTGGTCGTTGCACTGATAACGGCTTCACGCGGTGCTTTTCCGGCAGCGGTTTCCGTATCAATCTGGTCTACCAGCACGATGGCATTCTTGATATTCATCCAATCAGCCCAGCAAGCCGAGGATGGAGAAAAAGTCGAAATGATTTCCCCAATACCACCAGTCCCAATACAATGCCTATGAAGATGAGCGGCAGCATCAGTAGGATAACAATCGGCTTCCGGTAGCTGCGGAACAGAAACAGCAGGGTGACGAACATAAGGAAGAATGTCAGCGGCAGGTTGGCTGCCAGTGCGGCATTGCTTTCTGCCTGGCTTTCCTGTTCTCCGAAGTATTTCATGGTGTAACCTTCGGGCACTTCAATCTCCTCCTGCACTTGCTTCCATATACGGTTGAAGGCGGCAATGGCATTCACACCGCGGCGTGGGTCGCCTGCGCCATCATCACCATCTGCCGGTTGTAGTCTTTCACATTGGAGAACTTGTACTGGAAGTCGAACCGGCTGACGACTTGTTCCAGAGTGGTTGTTTCGCGTGCAGTGCCGAATACGGGGAGTGTACGCAAGTCGTTGATGCGGAAAGAGTCGATAGTTTTATCCTTCAACAGAATGGGAAGTACCTGGTCTCCTTCCCTGTATTCTCCAAGTGTCATGCCGTTCGTACCGATCTGGATACTCTGTGCCATGCTTTGACGGGAGATACCCAACGGTTGTGCACGCTCCTGACTGTAAACGGGATGCCATACCGGTATCTTATTGCCCCAGGAGTTGCGCACGTTGATAAGTTCGCCGTCACGGTGCATGATGTCCAGAGCCTTGTTGGTCAGCATGACCAGCGTATCCGTGTTATTGCCGATGAACCCGATTTCAATGGCGGCATCTACGGCAGGAGAGAGCTTGAACAACATGGTACGGGTGATGGCATTGGGATAGTTGGCCTTCATGTAGCATCAAGTTCTCTTCCTGCTTCTTGGTATATTTGCTGTCAGTTACTTCCACCAGGATATTGGCGAAGTTAGGTTTGGGGCCGACGGAAGTGGAGGCCAGATAGTAACGCAACGGTGTGCTGCCGAATGTGACGGATACCCGTTTCACTTCCGGCTGCTGCATCAGATGTGCTTCCACCTTTTTCATTTCGGTTTCTACTTCGCGGATGCTGTACCCGTCCGGATAGAATACATCTGCCGAAAGTAGGGCTTGTCCAGAGAAGGGAAGAAGTTCTGGGGCATCAGCCATGACGATGAGGGAGAGGATGAACAGTGCTGTAATGCTTCCAAGGGTCAACGCCTTCTTGCGTATCAGTGTGCTGAGGATGGAGGCGAATTTATGGTAGAAAGGCTTGTCGTATGGGTCCTTGCTACCATCTTTAGCCTTTGCTTTCAGTATGAAGTTGCCGAATGTAGTGGTTTGTGTCAACGCCAGCACCCAACTTAATCCCAGGGAAATGGCCAACACTACGAATAGCGGTTTCACGATTTCGGCTACGGAAGAGGGAGCCAGATACAGTGGCAGAAACGAACAGATGGCAATGAACGTTGCTCCCAGCAATCCCCATTGGGGACCGGTGGCACCGTCTATCAGCGCTTTCCGGCGGTCGATGCCGCGGGCAATAGCAATTTGGGCATTATCTGTCACCACGATGGCATTGTCCACCAGCATTCCCATGGCTATGATGAATCCGGCGAGGGAGGTCCGGTTCAGACCTACGCAAGAAACGACATAATGAGCAGTGTGCCTCCGATAGAGAATATAAGGGAAGAGCCAATCAGTACTCCTGCACGCATGCCCATCACCAGCATGATGATTACAATCACAATCAGGATGGATTCTATCAGATTGATGATGAACCCGTTGTTGGCTTCTTGGGCAATCACGTTTTCGGGATACAGACTTTCCAGTTCCAGTCCCACGGGGATGAGGGGCATGAGTTCGGCAAGCCTCCGGTCTACCAGTTCACCGGTTTTTACCACATCCTTTGTCGGTCGGTGGAGATGCCGATACCGATGGCGCGCTTTCCATTGATGTGCATGATATTGCCGGGAGGTTCCATGTATCCCTTTTCAATGATGCGATGTCGCCCAGCTTGACTTGTCCGCCGGAGGTAGTGATAACCTGGTTGCGGATATCATCGACAGTCGTGTAGGTACCGTTGGCCACGATGCGTAACTGTTGTTCTCCGGCACTGATTTCACCCGTATTGATAATCTGGTTCTGCGATTGCAGCAGGCCGGCCAGCTGCTTGGGGTCGATACTCATTCCTGCCAGCTTGTTTACGGAGATGAATATATGAATGACCTCTGTCTGTGTACCGAAAAGGGCTACCTTCATCACACCGTCTGCGTGATGACTTGTGTCTTGATTCGTTCCGCCCAGTTTCTCATTTCTTCATAAGAGAAACCGTCGTCACCCACCAGGCCGTAATAGATGCCGAAAACGTCTCCAAAATCATCCGAGACGGTCGGTACAGAAGAGCCTGCGGGCAGTTGGGGCTGTATGTTGAGCACTTTACGCCGCAGTTCGTCCCACTTCTGCGGAATGGATGCGGCAGAGAGTGACGGTTGCAGTTCGAAGGTTATCTTGGAGAGTCCGTACATAGACTCTGACTTTATCTTGTAGACGCCGCTCATCGACTGTATTTCTCGGGAGATGGGTTCGGTGACGAGCCGTTCCACTTCTGCCGGCTCCGCTCCCGGGTAGCGTGTCATGATGACTGCCGACTTGATGACGAAAGGTGCGTCTTCCTTCTTTCCCAACCTGCCGAATGACAGTATACCGCCGATAAGCAGCACAGCCAGAAAGAAGTAGACTATCTTCGTGTTGTCTAATGAATATTGGGCTAGATTCATAATGAATATTTTTTAGATAAATGGGGAATGTAATGTGCCAATGTGATTAATCACATTAGTACCTTTATTGCTTCTCCTTCTGTCAGCTGGTATACTCCGGCCGTCACAACGGTTTCTCCCGGTTCCAACCCTTTAGAAATAAGCAGGTTTGCCTCTCCCGTTGGAGAATAAACGGTCACTTCGCGGCGACTGACTTTATTACCTTCCACCACCCATACATACGTTTTCCGGTTTTCACTGTCGCCAAATACGGCGCTTAACGGTACATTCATCAGCTTTTCTTCCAGAAAGGGAGCGACATCCGATGCCAGCTTTATTTTGCATGTGAATCCCGGTTTTACGTCATAACGTGTACGGTCAAAGTGCGGGTCGTCAATTGTTATTGTCACCGGAATACCCGTCCCTGCTGTGGAGATGTCAAGATACTCTTCCAGTCTGGCATCGAAAGCCTCTGTGGGGTAGCTGTCGAACACCACCTTGAACTTTACGTCCTTGGCACGGAGCAGATAGAGATAATCATCCGGTACGGTGAACTTGATTCGTAGCTTCTGTGTATTTACCAGCTGTACAACCCCTTCTCCTGCATTGACACGCTGATAGTTCTCTACCAGCCGTTTTTCGATGGAACCCTCGAAAGGGGCTGTCAGCCGCGTATCCCGCATATTGTTGCCGGACAACTCGTAAGTGGATTTTGCTTTCTGATAGTTGGCTACGCTGATTTCGTATTCCTGCACGGAGATAGCCTGGCGGCCAAGCAGCCGTTTGTTACGTTCCACTTGTGCGGCAGCTGTTTCGTAGGCAGCCTTGTCGGCTGCATATTGCAGGGAGATGTCGCGTGGGTCGATGGCGGCAATCAGTTGCCCCTTTTTTACCCGCTGTCCCTCTACAACCGGGAGGCTGATGATTTGTCCGCTGACGCGGAAGGCAAGTCTCACATATTCCACGGCTTCCACTATTCCGGAGAAGTCTTTGCGGATAACCGACTGTGAACTGACTTGCGCAGTCTTCACCGGTCGGATAAGGGTATTGCTACCCTTTTGTTTTTGCCCGCACGACGTGATGAGCAACGCCATGACCAGGGCGAAAAGAAACATTTTTTTCATTGGTAAACAAGTATATAGTTATTCGTTCAGGTATATATAAAAACATAAAACCGGGAAAACAACCAAATGTTCTCCCGGTTATAGGATAAATGATGATTTAATGTGCCAATGTGCTAATTGGCTGCGCAATGTTTATGCTGCGCTATCACGCCGCAGGTCATTGGCACATTGGCATATTAATTTTCAATTCCGTCCCCCGTTCCAGCGTATATGGGTGTCCGTAGACTTGTATGTCCACTTTGCTGCCTGCTGTAAGCGAGATTTCGATTTCTTTTCCTACCCGTATGTGAAGTGTGTTTTTCAGATAATTCACCTTGAATGAATAGCTGTCCCATTTTTGCGGTATGACAGGGGAGAAACACAACGTCTCCTTCAGCACCTGCATACCTGCAAATCCGCGTACAATGGCCAGCCAGCTGCCGGGCATACTGGTTATGTGCAGACCTTGGTCTGCTTCGTTGTTGTAGTCGTCCAGGTCAAGCCGTGTGGCATGCAGGAAAAGCTGGTAAGCTTTTTCCACTTTGCCGATGCGTGCAGCCAGGATGGAATGGATGTGGGGAGAAAGGGAGGATTCGTGTACGGTCATCGGCTCATAGAACTCGAAATTGCGGCGGACGGTTTCCGTGTCAAAATAGAAATAATAGAGGTAAAGTCCGAGCAACACGTCACTCTGCTTGATGTAGCAAGAGCGCAGAATGCGGTCCCATGACCAATGTTGGTTGATGGGGCGTTCTTCGGCAGGAATGTTATCTGTACTTTCCAGTACTTTATCCATATAGCCGTCATTTTGGATAAAAATACCCCGTTCCTTGTCTTCCGGCAGATACATGTGTTCGATGATGTCTCTCCACCGGGCACTTTCCTTCACTTGGTCGAGATTGGTGATGCGGCGTATGTGGGCATATTCATCTGGATATTGCTGTGCCACCATTTCCAGAAAACGGAGGGTCATCTTGAGGCACTGTATACAGGAATAGTTAGTGTACCAGTTGTTGTCCACATTGTTTTCGTATTCATCCGGGCCGGTAACCCCCAGTATGACATATTTCTGTTTGGTTGGGAGAAGGATACCCGTTGTCTCCAGAAACGGCTGACGGCAATCATTACTTCCAGGCCATATTTAGCGATATAGTCCATATTGCCCGTCAGCGCTGCATGCTGAACGATGGCATAGACAATGATATTGTTACGGTGGATTTCCTCGAAGGTTATTTCCCATTCACTGTGGCATTCCTCTCCATTGTTGGTTACCTGCGGAAACAACGCTGCACCGTCCTTGAAACCCAGTTTACGGGCGTTTTCGATGGCTTTGGGAAGCTGGTTGTACCGATATGCCAGCAAGTTCTTTGCAATCTCTTTGGGAGTGGAGAGCAGAAAAAACGGTACACAACACAGTTCCGTGTTCCAATAAGTATTTCCGCCATATTTTTCTCCGGTGAATCCTTTGGGGCCGATGTTTAGGCGCGGATCATCTCCCCGGTAAGTCTGATACAGTTGGAATATGTTGTACCGGATACCTTGTTGCGCTTCCGGGTCCCCTTCGATGACGACATCCGTTTCGTCCCAGATTTCCTGCCAGGCCCTTCGATGCTCTTCTACCAGCGTATTCCAGCCTATGCTCTTGGCTTCGCGTGCCTCGGCCACGGAGTGTTCCACCAATTCACTCCGTTCGTGGTAGAGAGAAGAAGCGATGGCGGTGTATTTGATGAGTGTCACGTTGTCTCCGGGTTTCACGTCGGCACCTACGCTGAAACCGGTCTGCTTTTCCTTTTCTATCCGTATGGGGTTGGCAGTGGTTTCCTTGTTGTTTTTGAAGATTGGTAAGTCATGGCGTAGCACACTTGTGCATCTTCCCGGCGGGTCTGTGTCCAGAGATAGGCACAGCTGCTGGTAGAACCGGAACGCAGTATGTTCCATATTTTCAGGTTTGGCAGATCGGCATCGTCTACTATATTCCCGTCAAGGATGGGCACGAGTGAGATTCTGCCGGTATAGTTGATGGAAGACACGCTGTACTTGATGAGACAGAGGTTGGGTCTTGCCATATTTGTGATATGCTCTACATGGATGCGGAGCTGGTTTCCGCGAGGAGACGTCACCTCCATGTCCCGGTGGGAGATACCTTCCTTCATATCCAGGCGGCGGTTGAAGCTATCGACATCCCAGCCTGCCAAATCGAGTTCCTCATCGATGAGGCGCAGGTTGATGCGGCTCCAGTCAGCAGCCTTGGGTATACGGGTGTAATATGGTGGAAATCCGTTCTTCCACCATCCTACGCGGGTTTTGTCCAGGAAAGTGATGCCGGCCACAAATGAACCACGGTAACTGTCACTGCTGTAAGGCTCCTCAAAATACCCCCGTTGCCCGAAACGTCCGTTTCCGAGGCTGAATATACTTTCCGACATCCGTTGACGGTCGGGGTGGAATTGGTCTTCGATGATGTTCCATTCATCGGTCTTGAGGTATTTCTTCATGGCGACGTGTTTTCTGTAGTTATCGCCGTAAAGATACGCAATATGCGGAAATAAAAGAGAAAAGTGAGGACAAAAATAGTGAAAGGGGAAGGGAGGGGATTAAAAAAGATAATATAAGCACACAGATGACACAGATAAGGCAGATGAACACGGATAAGTTTGTCTAATAATCCGTGTTCATCTGCCTTATCTGTGTCATCTGTGTGCAGAAGTAGGAGCTTGGTTCTATTTCTCTCCCTTAGTCTCTTTAATTAAATATACACAGAAAGCACCTATTATCAGCATCACTCCTGCCAATACAAGCATATTGATTTCGGGGGGCAGTACTCCTTTGGGAGTAAACAAGGACAGAATACTGCCGCCCAAAGCTGCCGCAATAATCTGTGGAATACAGATGGTACCATTGAAAAGACCTAAGTAGGTACCCATATGTCCTCCGCTCAGTGCATTGGTCAAGATGGTGAACGGCAGTGCCAGCATGGCAGCCCATGCACAACCTATCAGCAGGAAGGAAATGAACAACATATACGGATTGTGCATAAAATAGGTGGAAATGAAACCTATACCTCCCAGAACAAGGCTGAGTGAGTAGACGCGGCGGCGGTCCTTGAACATCGGTATGCAGATGGCCCAAAGCACAGAGCCGATGGCTTGCACGGCAAACAGTACGCCTACCCAGTCGGCGGCATTCTGATATTGCAGGCTCTTGGTGTCGAGTACTACTTTGGTCACACCATCTACCAAGTGCTCTACTGTAGGAGCGTCAAAAGCATTGGCAGCGATGCTGCCGTTGGTATAGGTCCACATGAACATAAAGGCAAACCAGCAGAAGAATTGTACCAGTCCGATAGTCCAGAATGCTTTCGGAGCCTTGATGAGCAGCTTCAGCATGTTGGTCTTTTCATGTTCCTCTTCTTCGGTGATGCGTGATACTCTGCATATTCGGCAGGCGGCATCTCTTTTACTTTGACCGAAGTGTAGATAACGCAGAAGATAAGGATGGCTGCTCCGATGTAGAATGAGTAAATCACCGGAGTCGGGGATTACTCCTTGGGGAGCTGTATTGCTGATGCCAATCCATGCAAAGATGAACGGGAAGAGATAGCCTACCAGGCTGCCTGCATTGCAGAGAAAACTCTGGATGGAGTAGGCGAGCCCTTTTTGTTTCTCATTCACCATGTCACCCACCATCATTTTGAAGGGTTGCATGGCCATATTGATGGAGGTGTCGAGGAACATCAGCGATACCAGTCCGAAAATCATGGCTGTACTTACTGCCATGCCGAAGCTTCCGGCATTGGGTAGCAGGCACATGACGAGTACGGCCACCAACGAACCTATAAACAGATAAGGGATGCGCCGCCCGAAGCGTGTCCAGGTCTTGTCACTGGCGGCTCCCACGATGGGTTGTACAATGATACCTGCCAACGGCGGTAATATCCAGAAATAACTCAAATTATGCGGGTCTGCACCCAAAGTGGAAAAGATACGGCTGATGTTTGCACTCTGCAAAGCATATGCAATCTGTACGCCGAAAAAACCAAAGCTGATGTTCCACAGCTTCCAGAAACTTAAATCGGGTTTTACTTTCATGATGGTTTAATATGTTTTATTATTTCGTTGTTCCTCTTATCACCAGATTGGTACGTACTATCTTGTTGTTGCTTTTCTCTTCTCCCTCCAGCCTTCCGGTCAGAATGCTGAAAGCGCTTTTACCTACTTCCTCGCCATGCTGCTCCACGGTAGTCAGCTTCGGTCGGTGCTTTGCGCAATGGCTCCGTCGGTGAATCCGCAGATGGATACTTCGTCGGGAACTTTTACGCCGACCAGTTTGCAGGCATACAGTATGCCCGAAGCTGTCTCGTCGTTGATGGCAAAGAAACCGTCAGGGCGGTCTTCGCTTTCCAGCAGGTCGGGAGTGATGGAGATGGCGCGTTCACGGGTGTCGCACAACAGAATCATGCTGTCGTCCACCGGAATTTTATACTTCTTCATGGCATCCAGGTAGCGTTCCGGCGATTTTTGGTAATCTCCAGGTGGGGAGCCGCACCATAGAAAAGGATACGCTTGCATCCGGTCTGTATCATGTATTCCACGGCGCAAAGGAG
>ENA-OQDW01000531-OQDW01000531.1-human-gut-metagenome-genome-assembly--contig:-NODE-531-length-15583-cov-1.524068_pt1 | contig 15583 bp, 21 predicted proteins | sample MGYA00242784_ERZ504613 | MGnify/ENA primary metagenome ERZ504613 (study PRJEB26092, sample SAMD00036330) | human gut metagenome | host: Homo sapiens | study: EMG produced TPA metagenomics assembly of... | reverse complement strand
TTTTACTCTTTACTTTCACTTCCCCGTTCTGGTATGCAATCATACTTTTCGTAAATGCCATACCAAGTCCCATACTGTCTTCTCTGCTTCCTTTCATCTTGTAAAGCGCTCAAAAATATGCGGGAGTTCTTCTTTTTCAATCCCTTCTCCATCATCTGTGATTTCAAGTTTTGTATAAAGATTATTTTCCGACCACAAAAGCGCTATGTGTGCCGCGCCATGCTCCAGTGCATTTTTCAAAATATTGTGCAGAGCTTCCAAAAGCCATTTTTTATCACACCAAAGCGTAATATCTTCTTCGCCAGATGAAGCAATTCTACACCCACTCACCTCACAGAAGATTTTGAACGAATCTATCATCTTCTCTGACAATTCTGCTGCCATCGTCTCTTCTCTTTTCAATGTAAGTGTCTTTGAATCTAATTTTGCAAGGTTCAAAATCGTTTTTACGAACCACTCAATCTTCAGCAGATCCGCCTGCATATTATCAAGAAATCGCATTCTCTTTTCGCTTGACATGTCCATATATAGGATTTCATTTGTCATACGAAGAGAGGTAATTGGTGTCTTGAGTTGGTGCGAAATGTCCGCGATCAGCCTTTCTGTCTCCTTCTTATTTTTTTCGAGCAGTTGATTCTTTTCTCTGAGAAGTACGGTGATATCATATACTTTATTTTTAAGAAGACTGAATCTTCCTCTTCGTTATCCCGCAGATCCAGCGTTGCCGTTTCCTGAAGTACCTCCTCACAGTATTGTTCCAGTTCCTCAATCTGCTTTCTCTGCCTTTTCATGGCATATAAAAAGATACCGACACAACCTGCACAGACCAAAAATAAAATCCCAGTCACTCCGCCCACTATCATCACCTGCTGATTTCCACCGGTTCGTTTCGGTAAAAAATTGTCTTCCTCAATTCCATATTTCTTCAATACACTTTCTTTCTGAGACGCTACCCCGTCTGAAGTCATCTGACGAATCGTCTCCTCCTCCACATCCGGATATTGCCTTACAATCTCTGTCACAAGACTGTCCGTCACGTCATACAGCCATCTGTTATTCTCCCGCTCCACAGCGCCAGCAAATATCCAGGTACTGATAAGTCCAGCCAAAGCAAGGACACACACGCTGATTACAAATCTTTTTTTCTCCATAGATCAAACCCCCGCCTTATATCCCATGCCGCGCACTGTCCTGATGATCTTTGGAGCATTTGAGTCTTCTTCTATCTTCTCGCGAAGTCTTTTGATATACACTGTCAACGTATTGTTGTTGACAAAATTGCCGGACTCATCCCAGATTCCCGAAAGTATCTGCCCTCTTGTCAGGATCCGGCCTTTATTCTCAAAAAACAGAGCAAGTATCTTATACTCCAGCGCCGTCAGTTCTATGCGCTCATTGTTCTTGTAGACCGCCCCTTGCTCTAAATTCATCTTCACATGCTCAATTTGAATTTCCTGTCTGTTTTCTTCCAGTATCCCAGTATGGCGGATTACATTTCTAATTCTGGAAAGTAATTCCCGTGGACGAAACGGTTTCGTAATATATTCATCTGCCCCCAATTCAAATCCTTTTACAATCTCTTCTTCTCCATCCAACGCCGTCAGAAAGATAACCGGCAGTTCTTTTCTTGCTTTGATCTCCTCAAACAGTTCAAACCCATTTCCGTCAGGCAATGTGACATCTAAAATAACCAACTGAAAATCCTCCGACTTTAACAGTTCCATTGCCTGCCTTGCCATAGCTGCCACTTTTATCTGAAATCCTTCACCTTCCAAAAAAAAATTGAATGCTCTGTGCAATATGCTCATCATCCTCAATCAACAGTATTCTTATCATTTTATTCTCACCCCTCCATAGTTTGTAACAAATTTTAATAAATAATTTAAATAATTATACAACTTTTGTAAAATATTAATATAAATTTGCGATATTTTATTGCTCTTTGGCAAAAGTTGTTGTATAATAAATAATATCATAGACAGAATAAAAAATACATAACAAAGGAGTGATTCCCATGGTATATTTATTAACAGGGCAAAAAGGCAGTGGCAAGACACAAAAGATGATTGAATTAGCCAATCAGAAAGCAAAAGCATGTGACGGTAATGTTGTCTTTATCAAGAACAGCCACAATGATACCTACAGTGTATCATTTGATATCAGAGCAATCTGCATGGATGATTTCCCTTCCATCCGCAACATAGATGAATACACTGGTTTCATCTATGGTATGATCAGCTGCAACAGTGATATCGAAGTTATTTTTATTGACGGAATTTTAAAGCAGACCAGTGTTTCCCTCGAAAATATCCCAAGATTTGTCGATCGTTTAAGCAATATCTCGAAAAAGCACAACGTAGATTTCTATGTAAGTGTAAGTGCTGACAGAGAAGGTCTAAAAGACGTGAAGACGGAAAAATGTGAATTTTTAAATTAGAATGTAAAAAGAGTTGCGAGACTGTCTCACAACTCTTTTTGTTTATTTTAAATTAGTTACAGTGTTCATCTTTTCTCCCACTTTGTACTCTACCGTAATCTCCTGGCCGACATCGTATTTGATGATATCGATATAGTCCACTACAGGCACATCAAAAATGTCCTCGGAGCCTTCTATCATAATGTAATAGTGTGAGTTTCCATCCACAACACCTTGCGCGATTTTTGTAATCTTACCTGTCAGGGTCTGAGTTTCCCGCGTATCTTCCTCTTCCACCTGAATTCCTTCTTTTAAGAGCAGCTCTTGATACCGTTCTTCACATTCATTTACCGTATCTCCGATTGCAACAACCTGATATTTATGGACATTCACCATCGCATATTTCTTGACAAGTCCTGCCTCGTCCTTCAGCGCAATGAAATATGTCGGTTCTCCGGAAATATTCAAAAGCAGCGGGAATGCAGCCTTATAGCCGAGATCCTGCACCTCTCCCTGCGCGGAATTCATCGCTGAACTCTCTGTCGCCCCTTCAATAGCGTAATATTTTGTCTCCATCGTACGTTGATTCATCAGCACAAACCCTACATTTGACTGGTCACCGCTTACGGATGTAACACCTGTATACACCCACACATCATCGTCAATTGCGAGATAATTATATCCTTCTGTCGTCTTCAGACAATCTTTCTGTCCAAGTACACTATTGAAAAATCCGTGTTTTAAAGTTCCATAATAGTCATATAACTGCACAAGCATATCTGCGGAATATGCACGGTCTATCCATTCCGGCACTTCATCAATCGCATAGTCCACTGTCTCACCGGTGATCGCATTACAGAGAACAACACGTCCGATTGTCTCACCACCAAACAGACCGATGTTGAATTTCTTCACCGGACATACCCAGTATGGAACCCCGTCATCGTCAATTTCAAAACTTAAATCATTAAAAATATAGGTTGGATATTTAAAACGCAAATGTCTGTAAATATTTCTGTTGAAATACTCAGATGTGGAATACTTCATCCCTTCCTCTAATTTTACAAGTTCTGTTGTCTGTGTCGCCATATCAATTCGGATATATGCCGGAATTCCCTCTGACTGATTTGTCAGCCATTTGATTGGGTTCGCATAACGAAGCGGTGATACTCTCACCGGCTTATCCCGGTAGTTAATCTGGGTGTAAATATCGTCCACTTCAAACTGAGATACCATATCTACCATACTTCCCATCTTACGGTTTCCGAGAATCGTAGCAGAGTCTTTATCCAAAAGCGGAATCTGATCAAACGATAACTCTTCAATATCTTTCGTGAATTCTCCGTCTTTCACAGTTAAAAGCTTTTGATATTTCTTTGCATTGACAATCGGGGAGGACAGTAATGTTCCCACTCCATAAATCAACACAACGCCTAGCAGAACAAACAGAATTCCCTTCACAACCTTGGACTGCTTAATCTCATCTTTTCCAAGACGCCTTTTCCATATATAATACACCAAAAGCGCCACAATCAGTAAAATGATAAAAATCCAAAATTCTGATGAATGGATATTGATTGCCGGAATGGTTACGTAATAATAAATACATGCCAGCAAAATGACAATCAATATTCCGATAAGTTTCTTACTTGATTTTTTCATAATCTTCTCTCCCTTAAAATTTTCTTCTCCACAAGTTCGATGAAAACAACATTAAAAACGGGAAAATTTCCAATCTTCCGACCAGCATATCAAAACAGAATACAATTTTTGATAACACAGAAAATTTCGCAAAATTCTCAACCGGACCAACCGCAGCAATTCCTGGTCCCACATTATTCAATGTTGTGAGCACGCCGGTAAATGTTGTTGCAAAATCAAAATTGTTGATGGATACAACAAGAACAGATGCTATCACAATAAAAATGTATGCCATAAAATACACATATACCGCATGCATCGTCTCACCACTCACTCTTTTTCCATTGACCTTTACAACACTGACTGATTCGGATGCAGTGTTTTTTTCACTTCCTGCTTGATACTTTTTAACAAAATTAAAATTCTCGATACTTTCATACCACCACCGGTCGAACCTGCGCACGCCCCGACAATCATGACCATAAGCAGCAAACACTTCGACAGCTCCGGCCAAAGGTTATAATCTGCGGTCCCAAATCCGGTTGTTGTGATAATGGAAGCCACCTGAAATACCGCATAGCGGAATGATTTTAACGGTGTCTCATAAATGTGCATAATGTTGAACGTAATGATAATCGTCGTAGCTGCGATGATTCCCAAATAGGCCCGGACTTCTTCGTTTTTAAATACAGACTTTACATTCTTTAACAGCAACAGAAAATACATATTAAAATTGATTCCAAACAGAATCATAAATACTGTGATCACACCATCTATATATGCGCTGTCATAAAACGCAACACTGTTATTCCTGTTGTTAAACCCTCCGGTTCCAGCAGTACTGAATGCATGGATGACACTGTCATACAGATTCATTCCTCCCGCAAGCAAAAATCCAACTTCTATCAACGTCAGCGCAAGATACATTCCATATAAAATTTTTGCTGTTCCTCTCACCTTGGGAACCAGTTTGTCCGCTTCCGGTCCCGGAACCTCCGCGCGCATCAAGTGCATCGTATTCTTGTCATCTAAGATGTCAGTACCAGCACAAAGACAAGCACTCCCATTCCGCCGATCCAATGCGTCAGACATCTCCAAAAATTCATGCCCATCGGCAAAGATGCAATATCCGTCAAAATAGTAGAACCTGTTGTTGTAAAACCGGACACAGTCTCAAACAGTGCATCGATATATTTCGGTATCGTTCCCGAAATATAAAACGGAAGTGCTCCGAATACGGACCATAGAATCCATGCCAGCGCCACAATCACAAATCCTTCCTTTGCATAGATCATCGCATTCTCCGGCTTTTTGCGCCCGAAAATCAAAACAATACCATTAAGACAGCACTTGTGATTAAAAACGCACGCATCGTCTCTTCTCCGTATATCGCGGAAACAATCGCCGGAATCACCATCACAAGCGCCTCTACACCTAACATTCTTCCTAATATAAAACTCGTCATTCTATAGTTCATAATTGCCTCTTCCTCTAACTCAAAATATCTGTGATATCATGAATCTTTCTTTCCAAAGTTACAACTACGACACTATCCCCTACCTGAAGGCTGTCTTCACCATTCGGAATAATAATCTGTCTCTTTCTTCCAATACAGGCGATCAGATTATTCGGCTTGATCGTTATATTCTTAAGCGGTATATTCGTATAATTGTTCTCTTTTCTGATAATAAATTCTAACGCTTCCACCTGACCGTCAACCAGACGATACATCGTCTCCACGTTTGCACTGCGCAAAGAATTCTGTCTTGCACGCACATAACTTAAAATAACATCTGCTGTTGCACTTTTTGCAGATACAATACTATCGATTCCAAGACCTTCGACCATCTGCGCTCTTGTGTCCTCATTTACCTTTGCGATAATCTTATGCACGCCCTGCATCTTTGCAAACAATGCCATAATGATATTCTCCTCGTCCATACCAGTAAGTGAAATAAGTGCATCCGCCTCCCGAATACCTTCCTCGATCAAAAGATCATGATCTGCTGCATCTCCATGAATAATGGTCGCCTTAGGCAGAGACTCACATAACGCTTCGCATTTTTTCAAATCCTGCTCAATAATCTTAACCTGCATTCCCAAAGACAGAAGCTGCTTTGCGAGGTAAAATCCTACGCGTCCACCTCCGCAAATCAAAACTCTTCGGATCTTATTCTTACAATCTCCCAAAGATTTAAAGAAGAGCTCAATCTCCCGATGGGATGCTGCAATGTGAAGCTTATCGCCTTCCTGTGGAACAAACTCTCCGTCCGGAATATAAACTTTCTTTCCTCTTTGTACTGCGCAGACAAGTATCTTAATCTGATATTTCCTATAAATCTCCGCCAGACTGTGACCAATGATCGGATTCCCTGAGCGCAGCATAAATTCAACCAGTTCCACTCTTCCTTTCACAAATGTCTCAATCTTACTTGCCACCGGAAAAATCAGCACTCTTGAAATCTCATTTGCAACTGCCAGTTCCGGATTGACCGCCATACTCAACCTCAAATCTTCTTTCAAAATATCTATCTGCTGATAGTAAATTGGGTTACGCACTCTGGCAATCGTATGTCTCGCTCCCAATCTTCTCGCGATCAGACAACTCAGCATATTGAGCTCATCTGTAGATGCGCATGCAATCACTAAATCTGCATGCGGTACATCTGCTTCTTTTTGCACTTCTGCACTTACACCATCCCCGGTAATACAAATGATATCCAGCTTATTAATCGCCGCCTTTAACTTTCCCGCATTATTGTCAATCAGCACTACATCATAATTGTCTTCAGAGAGTTGCTTTGCAAGTTTATATCCTACTTTCCATCTCCAATAATTACAATCTTCATCGATATTCCCTCAACTTTTTATTTTCATTCCTCTCGGATTCCCATACAGAATCCAAACAGCATGGCAATTATAGCACCTTTATATCAAAAGTACAATACATTCCCAAAAGGTTGTCCCACACAGATAAAAAGGTAAGGACATCTAAAAATGATGCCCTTACCCGCCTTACTTATTCTTCTGCTGCACGTTTTGCAATCTCTTTTTCCTGCACATCAGAAGGAGCCTGTTCATAGCGTACAAATTCATATTCATAAGCCCTCTTCCACCTGTCATAGACCGCAGCACGGTGCAGTATCCAAATACTCCTGTCATCGGAATATCCGCTTCGATAATCTGCGCTCCGCCCGCAACCGGCGTCATTCCAAGCACACGTCCACGACGTTTGTTCAGGTCTCCCATCACGTCCTCCGGTATACTCATCCGGCACCGTCACTTTAATCTTTGCGATTGGCTCCAATAACACAGGACTTGCTTCCATAAATCCTTTTTTGAACGCCTGCATTGTCGCTGTCTTAAATGCCATCTCAGAAGAATCCACCGGGTGATAAGATCCGTCATATAAAACTGCCTTCACACCTACAACCGGATATCCTGCCAAAGGTCCTTTCAGTACAGATTCCTGCAAACCTTTTTCTACTGCCGGGAAGTAATTCTTTGGAACTGCTCCGCCAACTACAATCTGTTCAAATACATATGGTGTCTCTAAATCTCCGGAAGGTTCAAATTTCATCTTTACATGACCGTATTGCCCATGCCCTCCAGATTGTTTTTTATATTTTGTATCTACATCTGAATTCTTTCGGATAGTCTCTCTGAAAGCAACTTTCGGTGTCTCCAAATCCACATCTACTTTGTAACGGCTTGCAAGCTTGCTCACAACAATCTCTAAATGTTGATCTCCCATACCATACAATAACGACTGACGATTCTCACTGTCATTTACCGCTCTCAACGTCACATCTTCTGCCATCATCTTTGCCAGCGCCTGAGATACCTTATCTTCATCTCCTTTTGCCTTTACAACATATTTCATATATGTATAAGGTGTGGAATATTCTGTCTTTCCGAACAGAACCGGCGTATTCTTTGTAGAAAGTGTATCGCCTGTCTTTACGCCAGAAAGTTTTGCGATCGCACCGATATCACCTGCGTGTAATTCTGAGACTTCCACCGGTTTATTTCCCTGCATCGTATATAATTTCCCAAGTTTCTGTTCCGTGTCATTCTCTGTGTCAAACAGTGTATCTTCGCCTTTTAAGACACCCGAACATACTTTTACAAATGAATATTTTCCAATAAACGGATCTACCATTGTCTTAAACACATATGCCGTCTTCGCTTTTGCGAATCATAATTTGCTTCAAAAATATCATTTGTCTTGCGGTTGATCCCCACACAAGTTCTCTTATCCGGGCTAGGGAAGAAACGCACAATGTCAGACAACAAATTTGCCGCTCCCTGCGCCTCTATATTTGATCCCATCGCAACAGGTACGATATCCCCATCCATTACTTCCGTGCGCATCGCAGAACGAATCTCTTCAATTGAAAATTCTTCTCCTGCAAAATATCTTTCCATAAAGTCTTCACTCGTCTCGGCAACCGCCTCCATCAGTGAATCTCTTAAAAGCTGTAAGTTTGGCAAACAATATTCCGGAATCTCACACTCCTCTCTCTGCCCGATACCTGTATATCTTCTTCCGGCATTCTTGATGACGTTGATATACCCTACAAGCTTTTCATTCTCACGAATCGGCTGGAAATGCGGCGCAATCTTCTTTCCGTATCTTGCCGTCAAATCTTCCACAACCTGCCGGAAACTTGCATCATCCACATCCATCTCTGTCACATATACCATTCTCGGAAGATTATATTTGTCACATAACTCCCACGCTTTTTCCGTTCCTACTTCTACTCCTGCTTTTCCTGAAACAACAATTACGGCTGCATCCGCTGCACTTACCGCTTCTTCTACTTCTCCAACAAAATCAAAGTATCCCGGTGTATCCAAAATATTGATCTTTGCTTTTTCCCATTCAATCGGGATCAGACTTGTACTAATCGAAAACTCTCGTTTTTGTTCTTCTTTATCAAAATCACTAATCGTGTTATGGTCTGTTATCTTGCCCATTCGATTGGTTGCTCCTGATACATAAGCCATTGCTTCGACTAAACTAGTTTTTCCGCTGCCTCCGTGTCCTAAAAGTACCACATTTCTAATTTCGTCTGTTCTGTAAACTTTCATATTTTGCTGCCTCCTTATTTTTGTAGTTTCTCATGTGTATATTGTACTAAAATTTCCACAAAATTACAACTCTTTTATTAAATTTATACAATTTATTTGTCTTTTACTTTAGTGTACAATAATTGATAAGTGAAAATAAAGAAAGGACAGCAAATATTATGAACAAACCTTACAAAATCGGGTTTATCGGGCTTGGATTGATTGGCGGTTCCATCGCCCGTGCGATCCGTCAGTATTACCCTGATTCCGAGATTATCGCCTTTGACAAAAGCAGAGAGACACTCGCGCTCGCCACGCAGGAATCTGTAATCAACGTAGCCTGCACTTCCATCGATAACAACTTTTCCAACTGTCACTATATTTTCCTATGTGCACCGGTCTCATATAACACTGCGTATTTAAAGCAGATCAAACACTATGTTACCAAAGACTGTATTCTCACTGACGTAGGCAGTGTAAAGACTTCGATTCACGAGGAGATCATCGCTCTTGATATGGAAGAAAATTTTATCGGAGGACATCCAATGGCTGGTTCTGAGAAGTCCGGTTTTTTAAATTCCAAATCGATGCTGATTGAAAATGCGTACTTCATCCTGACTCCATCTTCGACCGTATCGCAAGATAAAGTGACTGCATACAGCACTTTTGTAGAATCGTTAAAAGCACTTCCGGTCATCTTGGATTACAAAGAGCACGATCTGATCACCGGAACAATCAGCCATCTGCCACATATCATTGCATCCACCTTAGTCAACTTTGTAAAGGATACGGATACAAAAGATGAGTTAATGAAACAGCTTGCTGCAGGAGGATTTAAGGATATCACAAGAATTGCCTCTTCTTCTCCGACAATGTGGCAGCATATCTGTCTGAAAAACGGAGACAATATTGTCAAAATTTTGGACGCTTACATTGACATGTTAAAAAATGCAAGAGATTCTGTCGCAGAAAGCTCCGAGCAAAAATTATATGATTTATTTGAGACATCTAAAAATTACCGGAATTCCATTCCGGAAGGTTCCTCCGGACCGATCAAAAAAGTGTTTGCGATCTACTGCGATATCATCGACGAAGCAGGGGGAATCGCAACAATTGCGACCATACTTGCATCAAACAATATCAGCATCAAAAATATCGGCATTATACATAACCGTGAATTTGAAGAAGGCGTTCTGCGTATTGAATTTTACGACGAATCTTCTTCCCATAATGCAACTGAATTGCTGCAAAAATACCGCTATATTGTATATGAACGTTAAAAAGACGGGATTCCCGTCTTTTTTTCTTGCACAATATACTAATCATAAAATTCCGTTAAACAGTTTTATCAATACCGGAACCGCTGCCGAACAGATAATTCCATTCAAAACTGCCATCATCACCACTTCTCCTGATGTATATTTCATCAGCATCGGAAGTGTCGTATCCTCACTCGTAGCTGCTGCCGGAGCAATCGCCGCATATCCGTTAAAATATTTTACTACAACCGGTATGATCATAAACGAGAAGATTTCCCGCAAAAGATTACATAGAAACGCAATCGTACCAATTTTTGCACCTGCAAGCTCCGTCACCAGAACTCCAGAAAGACTGTACCAGCCAAGCCCCGACACAATCATCAGACTGTCCCGTAAGCTTTCCCCTAAAAACAGACTGCACACAACACCTCCAAAAATGCTTCCCAAAATAACTCCTATTGGAATCAATAAGATTTTCACATGATGCTCTCTTAATTTCTGGAATACACCTTTGTTCGCTCCAACACTGATTCCGACAGAGAACATCAGCACATACAACACATGTTCTGAGTGTCCGGTCAGAAAATCAATTATATCCTTGGGAAGAATTCCATTTCCCAAAAGCACTCCCGCTGCCAGACAGCACACTGCGATCACAACCATCATATTTCCTTATCCTCCTTACTTTTCATAAATACTTTCGTAAGTCCATAGACGATCAAAGTAGATCCTGCCACCGCAGACAACATATAGAGCACACTCTTCCAGCCAAGTTCTGCCAGTTCATTAAAAAAGTTTTCTCTGCTTCCAAGCGAGACTCCCATAATAAAAATCAAAATCCCGGTTAAAACAATCTGAAGCACTCCATTTACCTTCAATGTTTTCTTCAAATTCAGTTTCATACCGATAATAACTCCAAGCATCATAATTACAAGTATTAACATATTTCCTCCAACTAGTAGTATTTTACGCACACCTGTTTTCCCATCTTCCTTGCCACCTCCTGAAGCTGTTCTACCAGATTCATTCGGATACTTAAGTCAAATGGAAGATTGGAATTTTGGTGCGCTTCATTCGTTGCCGTCCCCACAAATAAATGAATGTCCGTACATTCTTCGATTAACAGCCTTGCAAGTCTGGACGCTCCATTATCCGCATCCAACTCATCAAAAAATTCCACGTCAAAATCATCTCTCTCATATTTCTTGAGCAGTTTTAATGCTTTTCCAAGTGTCAGAACTCCCTCTGTCACCAAATCCAAACCTTCAATCGCAGCAGTCGGCGGCACTGATGAATCTTGATAATTCACCGATGTGACAATGTTTTTCTGCAAAACGCGCGCCATAATATTTGCGCTCGTCCCTCCTGACACAACCTTTGTTCCCTCTTCTGACATAAATTCCCGCACCATACGCTCATCATCATCTTTTGCTTTTTGGCGGACCGGTAAAAATGTTCACGATTTTTCGATTGATCACACGCATGACTGCAATCGTCGTGTCATCACCCGGACGGTGGGCATACAATTCATTGCACAGATCACTCAAAAGAACGGTCAATCTCGAAGCAGAAAGTGTGTTTTTTGTGCATTTCAGCGTATATTCTGCCATCTCGTTCCACGTCCAGCTCAAATTCATAAGCTCTCCTTCCCCGGCGTAGATCACACCATCACTCATCAAAACAAAGCAATCATTGAGCTTTACCTGAAAACGATATTCACGTATTGTTTTCCCTTCGATTATACGTTCTTTGTACGGATAATCCACAATCTTTTTATCCCGGATAAAATGCAGCTTGGATTGTCAAATTCGACAAGATACGCTTCTCCATTGTGAGCAATCTGAAGAATGCTAAACGTTGCATACGCCACTTCCCGCACTTTGCAGATCGGCAGGTCTTTGCGATCGTCTCCACCGCAAGCTCAATGGAAGCCCCATCCCGAAACATTGTCTTTAGGATTTTTGAAGTGAGTGTTGCAAGTATGTTCGCTTTCACACCGCTTCCCATTCCATCAGCCAAAATCAAAACGTCTGCCTTATCCGTCTTCAGCACCTCCACCTTATCTCCGCAGAGTTCTTCCTGATATTTGTTCAGACTTTTCCACGCAACATCCACACTAACACTCATGCTACTCCTCCTCATCCATCAGGATTGAATCCCGTAATTTCGTAAGCGTAACCTTTGTCTCCGCCGTTGTTTCTCCTAAAAGTCCCGCAATTTCCTGCGCCACCATCATCTGCTTATCAATAACCTTCTGTGCAGCATCGATCGTCTCCATCTTTAAACGGTACCGCTTTTCCTTCGCCTTCTCCTCTTTCGTGATATCCTGATAAATGACAAGCACTGATGTAAGATTCGGAATATACACAATTTTTTCTTCCGCCTCAAGTGAATCTGCGGTAAATCTACTTTTTTACTCATAATAGACTGTTTCGTTTCAAGCACCATCTCGATATCTTCCGTCTCGATAAACTCGAATATGTATCGCTCCAGCGCTTCTTCCCTGCTGACTCCCAAATACTGCTGCGCCATTCGGTTGCACTCTCGAATCCGCATCTCATCATCTATGTGAAAAATTCACGATTCGGTGTCACATCCAGCACAATATTCGACATCGATTCTGCCTGTGCAATCGCATACGGAAGACACATCCCAAGTTCTGCCTTCTTCTGAAATACCGCTGTCGCTTTCGCCCGACAGGTCGAATACCCGCATGCACCACAATTCAATTCATCCTCTTTTTTATACTTTCCGATTGCCTGCAGCAATTCTGTCAATTCCTCCTCTGTCGGAACTTGTTCGTGCTGACTTCGATCCAAAAATGTTTTTTGCATTGATATGCAATCATATGGAATATCCTCGGAAGCGGGCGCATGTTCCACCTGTGCTTCAATCTGCACCTTCGCTTTCACAAAAGAATTCTGCCACTGGTCCGATGCAGGTCCTTTAATACAGCCTCCGTCACATACATTTGCCTCGATAAAGCAGTGGCTGAGTTCCTCCTTCTCCATGCTTTTAAATAGTTCCATACAGGCATCCAGACCGTCCACGTAAAGTTTGTGATATGTATCCTTCATCTCTTTCTGTTCCATCACCGACTTACAATTCCTCCTCCAACCGGATAAATGCGGTTGATCCTCGGATCCGGATTTCCAAACGGCTTCTCTTCGCATTCCGATATTGTGATTCCTTCTGCCTTCAACCATCCGCCAAGCTCCTCAAATGTCAGAATTGCATCGACAGCCCCAAACACCCTGTCATCCCCAACTGCCTCTTCTTTTTTTGCAATTGCAAGGCCCTAAAAAAACAACCTTCACATCCTCACCATAAATCTTTTTGATCAGTCTCCCATGCGCGATCATCGGAGATACTACCGGGGTCATATATTTTGTCAGACTTGGGTAGTATTTTTCGATCAGATCATTCACACTTGGGCAGCAGGTTGTAATCAGGTTTTTCATCGTTCCTTCTTCCAGGAGTTTCTGATATTCACGTGTGACAAGCGCCGCTCCCTCTGCCGTCTCGCGCACTTCAAAAAAACCAAGCTTTAACAGTGCATCCACAACCTGCCCCGGATTTTTATACTCCAACACACCAAGATAAGACGGCGCAATAGAAATCACGGTTTTCATCCCCTGTCTCAGATACCCTTTGACACGCTCCATATCACTCGCAAATGTTTTCGCATTCTGCGGGCAAACTTCCAGACAATGCCCACAGTGAATGCAGGCTTCCCGAATAATATGCGCCTGTTCATTCCGGACTGAAATTGCTTTTACACTGCAATTTCGAACACATTTATAGCAATGCCTGCAATTTGCATCCTGAAAATCAATCACTTTCATTTTCAATCTTCTCCCCTTTCCCAGAGTCGCATTTTCTTCTTTTTAGTTATACTCAATTTCTCCGGTTCCCGCAAGGAAAACCCCTTCATACCGCTACCGATATGAAGGGGTTCTCTCATTCTTAATTATCGTCTTTTTTTCTACGTCCCAAGATATAGCCGCTCGCTAAAATCATGGATGAGAAAATGCCAAACACGCTTGTCGGATCTCCTGTTTTTACCGGTTTCTTGTTGTCTGGTTTGTTTTTATCCGGTTCTGTTGGAGTCGTTGGCTTCGTAGGTGTTGTTGGCGTTGTAGGTGTGGTAGGTGTTGTTACTTTCTTAAGTGCTCCACACATCTCATTCAACACTTTTAACGCTTGATCGACATCGTCCTGCGTTGCATTCTCATTTTTCAATACCGCATTGGCTTCTTCAAATGCTTTCGCAAATCCTTCCCAGCTTGCCTCTGTGTAATCTTTTTCATTTAGTTTGCTGCACTCATCTACCTTTGCCTGCAGCGCTGTCTTGTCTACTTCCGGCTGAGGATCCGGTGTCTCTGCCACTTCCAGCTTACCATATGCTTCTTCCAAGCTTTGAAGCATTGCATCAACGTTTCCTGTGTTGCTTTCTCATCTGCTAATACCGCATTTGCATCTTCCAATACGTCTACAAATGCCCCCAGCTCTCTTGTGTATAAATATCGGAATCTAACTTACTGTACTCATCCACTTTTGCCTGCAATTTACTCTTATCTACTTCCGGAGTCTCAGGCTCTGTCGGTTTTTCTTTGAGACCTGCAATCGCGTTCTTCAAAGTCTCTGTCGCCTGATCCACAGCCTCTTGTGTCGTCGCATTCTCTTTTACATTTTTCGCATTGTCATATGCTGTTTTAAACGCATCATAAGACTCTGTTGTATACTTATCTTTATACTTATCTTTATCCTGTTCTTTTCCTGCTGCAATCACAAGTTGTTCATCCAATGCTTTATAATCGAGTTCTTCTGTAGCTCACCTTGTACTACTACATTCACGCTCGCCTTTTTATTCTCTGCATTTGCAACTGCATTTAAACTCAGTGTTCCTTCCAACACATATGTATCTACTTTACCGGTATCTAGATTATCTGTATTCCATGTCACCGGAACAAGTACTTTGATTGTGTCAGTCATTTCTTCCACTGCAACCTGAATTCCATTTACAGCCGGAAGCTTCGCAGCATCAAATTCACTGTCTTTCTCAATCAGGATATCTGTATTTGCAGACACACTCTGTACAGAGGATTTCTCATATACATATCTGCCAACACTTCATGCCTTCTATCGACTTCCAATCGACCGCGTCTCAACCCTTGCCACATTGTTTCAATTC
>ENA-OQDW01000530-OQDW01000530.1-human-gut-metagenome-genome-assembly--contig:-NODE-530-length-15609-cov-2.007040_pt1 | contig 15609 bp, 15 predicted proteins | sample MGYA00242784_ERZ504613 | MGnify/ENA primary metagenome ERZ504613 (study PRJEB26092, sample SAMD00036330) | human gut metagenome | host: Homo sapiens | study: EMG produced TPA metagenomics assembly of... | reverse complement strand
ACAAAAGTATCAGTTCTTCATAAACGATAAAAGCGGAATTATCTGTTTTGCGTTTTTCGTGAGCAAGCCCTAATTTCAACATCGTACGGTTCAGGAAAGAGATGTAGTTTAACTGCTGTATGCCTCCCTCCTGTTTTTCGATGACCGGCATGACATATTCCATACTTTTTTCATATTCACGGATGGCATCCGAATAATTTTCTTCCTGTATATAGATATCCCCTAATGAATGATGGATACTGGCTTGGGAATATTGTTTCACTCCTTGTTCGTGTTCGTTGTACTTCAGCAGCCGCATATAATGGTTCTTGATGTTTTGCATTTCATCCAGTGAAAAGTTAAACAGGGCGGAAACCTCGCCTGAAATCTTGGAATGATAGGAAATCTCTTCCGCAATCCGCATCGGGAATTTATAATGGAACAGACCACAAGCGATAGAAGTTAGATGGGTGTGGTTCATAAAGTCAATGATGGATCCGATGTATTCCCTTATTTCTGGTGTCTTGTTTATTTCCAGCAATTCAGGAGTCTGTTCTAGATTGCGCCACGAAAAACCATTGTTATGTAATTTGAAGATGTGTGAAATTAGAAAAGAGGAGGACACCAACAGCTTATCGCCATATAGATTGGAGCGGTTGATAATGGTCTGCATGATGGGATAGGTCAGGTGATGGATGAAATTCACCTTCTCTTGGGTATAATAGCCAAAAGATAGGTAAGAGTCACTCTCTTTTATGTCATAGTTTTTTTGTTTCTTATCCTTCCATTGATAAATTCTGCTGATTTTGTTTTCTTTTTCTAGGTATTTCCCTTTACGTATGTTCTTTTCAAAAAATAGAGTCATCTTTTTAGGTGATCCATTGCTTACATAAGTAAGGTAACTGATGAAGTGATAAAGAAAAAGAATCTCTTTCCAAATCCGTTGTCTGTAAAGGGCTTCGTTCGGCGTTCCATTCGTTTTCATAATATCGCTGTCCTGCCGTTATGCGATAGTAGTAATAGTTTTTCAAGCAATAAATATTCTTCTGGTCGTATTTCCTTGTGGCTGCATGTGCTATCAAGTCCTCGATATGAGGGGGCATCAACTGTTTGCATATAAACTGTTCGGTCATTTAGTTGCTGTTGTTGGTATTCCGGCTGCTGGTCAGGAAGTTGTCCACATTAATCACTCCGCTGAAGATGCTGCTGATGGAAAAATCCCTGTCGGACATGTCCGCCTGATAAGCCTCGTACATTTCCCTGCCGGCAATGAAAATAAAATAAGCCCTGGCGGTAGAGAAAAAGAATTTCATGTTGGCAATGATGCGTAACACTTCTTGTTTGCGCGTGCGCGAAGACACCTTTTGTTCGGGTCGGACAGATAATTTCTCAAACTCGGGCAAAGTTTCGGAGTGTTCATGTCGCTTGGCGGAATCCGTCTTGTCCAGTTCATCGAAAATAATCACTATCTTTCTTTTTTCTCCCACTATCAGGTCCAGCACTTCTATCAAGTCATATTCTATTTCCTGCGCAGTGGCAGGCATTATATTTCTGCTTTTCCTGTTTTTTATTTGCGGCTTCAGTTTCTCCCACTCCAAGCCGAATGTGTTATCCGATTCTACTTGTATCGAGCATTCAGCCTTTGCACAATGTTGCGCAGTTTGACGATGGCACGTACTTCCGACTTGTAACCAGCCAGAAGATGCATTGCGATAAGTGTTCCCAGCATACCTGCCAAAACAAGGAAAGCTATATCCTTTTTATCATCGATTCAAAAATAAGCAAAAATAGCCGCAAACATTAGCATCCAAAGGAAAAGGTAATGCTTGACCGAATAATATAGCCGCATCCATTTATTCTCGTTCATCAACAAGCCCAACAGGTGTTTTACGATAATGCACAGAATTTCCACTTCTTCTATATTCTCTTGCCCTAAATTGATGGTAAGGGGAACATAACGTACCTGTTTTCTTCCCGCTGCAAGTCTTTCATCAGCTTGCCCACTAAGCTCGATTTGCCGGCACCTCGATAGCCGGTTACCAGATAAGAACCGCTGTTCGCCTCATTGTATTTAATCCAGTTGTACAGTTGGTGCATGGGATTGGATTTACCGATATACTTGGGATCCACCTTCTCGTCCATGGCACTTGTTGTGGGACGATGGAAGAAATGAAAGTTCTCCAGCAAGATATTGATACGGGCATTGCGGGAACTGTAGTGGTCAAACGGATTGTGCTCATTATTTCTGATAGTTAGAGAGGGTTTTGCTTTTACAAGAAAATTAGTACAACAAATAGTAACACATAACAAACAACTGAAATCAATATAAGCCCTATGCCCCAACATACTTCTACACAATATGCTCCAATAATATGAAGCAATATCAATAGTGTCCAAATGCACAATGTCACCGAGCCGATAGCCCAATTGATTTTGGAAGGCGAATAGGCTCCCCCCTCAGGTTTTAAGATACATCCACTGAATTTCTTTTCATTGATTTTTGTCTTAAAATCTTTCAAATTATCGAATTGAAAGGAACCTATTTTGTTTTGAACTTCCATTTCGTTTATATAATTGTCATCTTCTTCATAAGCCGCAATGGCGCATTCGTAAACTTCGGCCCATGCTTTCGAAGCTTTGGCATCATGATCCATAACAAGGAGAGAGCCGTGCCGATAAGGGAGATAAAAATAGCGGCTCCATGGGCTATAAGCCAATAAGTATCCGAAGGAGTATCTGTAGGCATTCGTAATGCAGACAGCATATCCGCCGCCAAGCAACCGTAGGCCGAGAAACACAGTACAATAAATGCAGTGAGAAAAACAGAACGTTGCCACAGGTGGGTGATTTCAAAATCGCGGCAATGCCAGTATGCGCGATAAATGTCTTTGGAAGTCAACTTGATAGATTCTGCAATCACGACATCTTTTGTAATCTTTAGTTCTTTCGGAGCCATAACGGAATCAGCTATGGATTGACCAATCTCCTTCAATGTCTGAATAAGTTTTTCAAGTGTCATAGTGTCAGATCTTTAAATGAAAAGAAAGCGGAGAGAGAAATCTTTAGATTCAATCAAATTGATTCTCTCTCCGCTTGGAAGTTTATCCTAAAGTCCTAATAAAGGACCATTGGTTCCCGATGGGATTACTGAGCAGGATAAGGATTCAAAGTTACAGTGATTGTATCTTTTACTACCTCATCTGTTGAAGTAGTGATAGTCAAAGTCACTTTCACAGGAGTTGCAACAGATACTTTGTTTGCGTCACCGGTAACAGCAGTAAGAGTGATGTCTTTGCTTCCTGTTGCTGTCAAGTAGCTAGCATATTTAGCTTCAACTTCACAAGCAACACTTTTGATAGCGTCCATCTTACCAGAGATGTTATCTACACGGTAATAGATGTTCTTGTCATTCTTATCAGCAGCTTTACCATATTTCACAGTTACTATGTTACCACTACCAGAGATGATAGAAATACCAGCAGGCATAACTGTTGTGAAGTTTTTGCTATTAGCGAACATTACCTTGAAGTCATCAATTTTGAACTGTGCACCTGCGTAAGTTACCTTAGCTCCTGTCAATGTATAAGCCTTATTGTATTCAGTAACATTGTCAATAAACTTGATAGTACCCTCTACAATATCAATCTTACCCTCTTCTGCTTTAACAGATTTGTACCCATTCACTGTACCAGTAGAGAAAATTTGGTCATTAGAGATTGTTTTACCATAAACTGTTATCACACCATCTTTGTTGTATGACGGGTTTGAATGTATAAGCAGCTTTCAATGTTGCATCGCTCGGTTTTTCGATAGTGAACGGCAAGTTCAGAATAGCAATTTCTTTACTATTTGAACTACCCTTAACAGTTGCATGGACAGCAACTTTGGCTGTAAACTCACCACCCAATTCGATGAAATCATTCAGTTTATTGTTATAGTTATTTATGAAGTAAACCTTAACACCTGCTATTTTCTTAGCTTCGCTTGTCGTTTTACCTTCAGAATCGACTGCCACAACATTGCTAAGTAAGTTAATATTTTTCTCCATGGTCTTTCCTGTCTGAGGATCTTCATATACCCATTTTACCTCAGGATAGTAAGCCAAGCTAGCATATTCATCATTCCAAATAAGGCGTTGGTCGTTACCCATAGCATCGAAGTAAGGCTTCAAGTCAGCGGTGAATGCTTGTTCAGTATCTTTAGTCACTTCTGTTGCCACATGATTCTTGCTTACGATAGAAGTGATTTCTTCCGGTTTTGATTCCTCTTCATTGAATTTCACATAAATATTATATGAATACACTTTACCGAACACATTCAGATAATGTACAGTAAAGTCAACCTGTCCTGCTGCTTTGTCATTGAAATTAATGGTCATGCCATCGAAAGAGATTCCATAACGGATAGAGTCAGCCTTTGCCTGATCAGTATTAGCCATTGTGATGTATGAATCAAATAATTGACCTACTTGATATCTCTGAGGAACAATAGTTACCGATTCACCAGGTTTAGCCTTCACTGTGTTTGAGAATGTTTCGTTTCCTTCTTCATTGATAGAGTATGTACCAAAATCAATCTTGTTATTGTTAGCTTCAGTTAAACGGAATACAAAACTATTATTGAACACTGAGTAAACATTTTCGTTCACAACCACTGAAGCTTGAAGAGATTGAATATCTGCGTATTCTTCAACCACTTCTATCATTTACAACAATTACTTCTACAGGAAATTCATACAATCCCACAGGAGAAGCAGCTCTAGCATCAGTAACAGGAGTCGCCTTACCCAATTTGATAGGTAATTCCTCACCCTTGGTATTAACAACCTTCACAGTCTTTCCAGACAAATCATACGAAGCCGGAGAGATCTGAACCAGAACAGAGCTAGCAGTCTGTCCTATCATATACTCACCCTTAGCCGGTTTATCTTTTGAACCGCCTTCCCATGTCGGCCAATTGGTTCCTTCTTTTGCAATGCTGTAAGTAACATTAAAATTAGCATTCAATACATTAATTTGTGCCAAACCTTCGTTCAACGGCAGACGGATTTCTTTTGCATTTTGGCCATCTTTGTCACAAACCACCAAAATCACATAGTTGTTGGGGTCCTGTGTATCAGCGTAGTAATAAGGAATGTTGGTTGCAGGAGCAACAGCACCGGTAAATTCTTCGTACTCAGTTCCGTTCCACAAGTACCATTTACCGTTTTCTTTCTTCACTTCAGGTGTTGCATCCTGACCTACAGCTTTCACGGTAGTCTTTTCGCCATCACATACCCAGAAGCCATCTTCTGAGATAGTCCATTCTGTACCGGCAGCACCTGCTTCACCATCTTTACCGTTAGTGATGTTGTAAGTCTGACCATCGGACATGGTGATAGCCACTCCGTCAGCAGAAGAAGTTACACTGGTAATCCACTTACCTTCATTAATCTTGCTTTCCAAAGCTGCAATTTTGTGACTTCAGATCGTTCAACGTATTGTCGATACGATCAATGTCATCATCGTAGTCTTTACAAGACACAAATGTTCCTGTTGACGAAACCATTAAGGCTCCGAACAGGATTGCACTTAAAAACTTTTTGTTCATAATAGAAAAACTTTAAATTTATAAATTTAAAAAACTAAAATTGGTTATACATACCATTTATTATAAAAGGGCTTAATTGTTTTCCTCCTGTTTCAGCGGATTCCTCTCGTGTGCCACATACTGCCGGGGCGTCATGCCCGTCACTTTTCCGAACGCCACATAGAAAGGGCTTTTCGAACCGAAGCCGCTGCGTACGGGAACTTCCTCTATGGGGCATCGTCCGCTGCGGAGCAGCTCTTTGGCGTATTCCACTCGGTAAGTGTTTACTAGTTCTTTCAGGTTGCAGCCGAAATAGCGATTCACCACATTACTTAAATAAGTCTGGTTTGTCTCCAGCATCGCACTCAGTGTCTTCAGCGAAAGAGAGGAATCGAGGAATACTTGACGCACTTCCATCAGGTATAATATACCTTTATATATAAGAGCGTCTATCCGGCGGACGTCCGTCCGCAACGCAAACTCCTTCTCCCATCGGCGAGAGGCGGCACGATAGAGCAAAGTCTTTTGGCGCACCGAAGTGTAGCGGGTCTTTTTACGTCGCAGAAAACAGGTATTCCATTTCAATTCTTTTTTTCGTTTTTTTTATTTGCTTATTTTGTCTATCTCTTAGTAAGAGATCGACAAAATAGAATGTAATATGCATAAAAATCAAATAATTAAATCAGTGAGAAGTGGGCTGTTGAGAGAAAGATTAAATAAGAAAAAAGGCTTTTTTTTGCTTTAGATCGTATTTTTTTAATGAAAAGTGTATTAGTTATCAAAACTTTCCTTATTTTTGCACGAGAATTATATATCTCTTACTAAGAGATATATAAAAACCTATCTTGTATTTTGTAGCCTAAACAGGTAAAAATCAATTATTTATCTCTTCGTTTTATTATATACTTGGGCGCAGAATGTAACTCATGTGTCAGAAATGAGTACCGCTTTGTACTTTATTATATGGCGTATGATTTTTTCTATCGGCATCCAGAATTCATGGAGAAGTTGGAATAATGCTGGACGGAATGAAGATGAATGTGTCAAAACCAAAATGACAGCTTTGAAAAGTTGCAGATAGTAATTATAACGCGTAAAAGGGTCGTATCAAACTCTGTATTGAGTAATGATACGATCCTTTCTTTAGTCTTTTAGGATGCTCAAATTTCAGATTATAAGTTCATGTTTTCAAAAACAAAGTTTTGACACCGCGGAGTGAATTTCAGTTTCGGGAAACAGAACATTGAACGGTGGTGATGGAATGAGCATATATTACTTTTCGGGAAACGCTTTACCTCTCTTTGATAATACTTACACAGCCGGCACCGATAATCAGGAACACTCCAGCCAATACCAGCATGTTTACTTCCGGAGCGACACTACCCGGACTGGTAAATATCTTCAGTACGATGCCTCCTAAAGAAGCTGCGACAATCTGTGGAACACAAATAGTTCCATTAAATAATCCCAGATAGGTTCCCATATGCCCTCCTGTTAATGCATTGGTCAGAATGGTAAAGGGAAGGGCCAGCATGGCTGCCCATGCGCAACCTATCAGGATGAAGGATGCAAATAAAGCATATTGATTATGGATAAAGAAAATAGAGATAAATCCAATGCCTCCCAATACCAGACTGAGTACGTAGCAAATTTGCGGTTCTGAATCATCGGGATGATCGTTGCCCAAATAACGGAACCGATGGCTTGGACAGCAAATAAGATCCCGACCCAATCTCCCGCTGTCTGGTATTGTGCGGATTGTGTATCCAGTACCACTCTGGAAACACCGTTTGTCATGGTTGTTATGACCGGTGTGTCGAACACATTCAAAGCAACAGTTCCATTGGTGTAAGTCCACATGAACATGAAGGCGGCCCAGCAGAAAAATTGTACCAGTCCTACTGTCCAAAAGGCTTTGGGAGCCTTGACCAGCAATTTGAACATATTTGTCTTTTCTTTTTTGCTTTCATGGGTGATGCCATGATATGCTGCATATTCTTCGGGAGGAAATTCCTTTACTTTGGCCGAAGTATAGATCACGCATAGAATCAGTATCAATGCGCCGATGTAGAAAGAATAGATGACAGAGTCGGGAATAACACCTTTGGGAGCAATATTACTGATGCCGATGGCGGCAAAAATAAACGGGAAAAGATATCCTGCCAGACTGCCGGCATTACAGAGAAAACTCTGAATGGAGTAAGCCAGTCCTTTTTGTTTTTCATTCACCATATCGCCCACCATCATCTTGAAAGCTGCATGGCCATATTGATAGAGGTATCAAGGAACATCAGTGATATCAGACCGAATACCATAGCTGCACTGACTGTCATTCCGAAACTACCTGCATTAGGGAGCAGGCACATGAACAGCAACAGCAACCAGAGCTCCTGCAAACAGATAGGGGATACGCCGTCCGAAAACGCGTCCAAGTGCGGTCACTCAGTGCGCCTATGATGGGTTGGACGATGATTCCTGCCAGCGGAGGTAATATCCAAAAATAGCTTAAACTGTGTGGGTCTGCTCCCAAAGTGGAAAAGATACGGCTGATATTCGCGCTTTGCAAAGCGTAGCTATCTGCACGCCAAAGAATCCGAAACTAATATTCCATAGTTTCCAGAAACCTAAATCGGGAATTTTTTTCATGGTATGTGTGTTATTGATTATCGTTGGGGTAGAGATTCACCACAGACGGCCCCAGGCTGTCTGTGGCGGATGTTTAGAATCTGCCGGCAGTGTCAATCATCTCTACCAGCTTTTCATTGAACTTCTTGTTCTTTATCAGTTCTTCCAAAGTGAGATGCATGCGATATCTCCAGTAATGTCTTGGATTGGCAGGTATGTTGATACGTTCCGCGTTTACATCGGGATAGCGGATTTCTTCGTCTATTGACAGCCAGTCCTGAAAGGAAAGGATACACAGCAATGAAGGACATTCCAGATGGTGGCGTACTATTTCCTCGCAAACCCATCCCGGGGCTGAAACCGGAACTTCTCCCAGTGTCCCATTACATGGTTGTAGTAGCGGCAGGTCTGTTCATAATCTTCTTCCCACCATCCCCGCAGAGTAGACATATCATGAGTGGAAATAGTACAAACTGAGCGGTACGGATATTCCCACACGTGACCGAACTCATGTTTGGGATTCTTGGGCATACGTTGGATTTCCAGACTGAGTATTTGCAACTGATCCATTACCCAAGGCACACAGTCGGGTACCATTCCTAAATCCTCTCCGCACACCAGCATAGAAGTGGCTTGTGTCAGGATAGGCAGCTTTTTCATTGCTTCCTGATACCAGAACTGGTTATGGCGTTGGTAATAATAATGATTATACAGACGGTTGAAAGCATCTTTCTCCTTCCAGTCGAGGCGCCCGAAGATGAAATCATTCTGAACGGCAATTCTTGGATGATACATGGAGGGGTGCTTGCGGTCGGGAACAAATAATACATTGCTTATCAAGGCATATACTCCCTCGCGTATATGGATACTTTCTTCATCTTTCTTATCGGAGAAATAAGCCTCCACTTTGCGTTGGGTATCATATTCCGGGCGCATTTCATAAATGTCATCGTGAACATGCTGTACGAATGTTTCTTTTACAAAAGCAGCTTTGTCACCAAACATCTTGTTTAGCATCTCTTCGTTGATGAACGGTTTGGTCATGAAGTCCTTTTGGAACGGCAGCCCGTAACTTTGAATTTCGTCCACACTCATAGGCAATGCCGGTACAAACTGTCCCAGCAAACCATGTACCGAATGAGATGGAATTTCCCAGATACGGAAGAAACCAAGAATATGGTCTATGCGGTAAGCTGTGAAATACTCTGCCATTTTGCGGAAACGCTTCTGCCACCATTGGTAGTTGTCTTGTTCCATTACCTCCCAATTATAGGTGGGAAAGCCCCAGTTTTGTCCGTTCACGGAGAATGCGTCGGGTGGTGCGCCTGCCTGACCGTTCATGTTGAAATAATACGGCTCAATCCATGCCTCCACGCTGTTGCGGCTGATGCCGATAGGGATATCACCTTTAAAGATAATACCTTTTTCGCGGGCATAGTTTCCTGCATCAAGTAATTGGATATGTAAATGGTACTGTGTGTAGTAGTAAAAGGCGATTTCTTCATAGCAAGAGCTGTCCGGTGCGCATAAGGCTGCTATTTCTTCTGCCTTGTACTCTGTATGCTCAGGCCATTGGCTGAAATCCGGAGTACCATACAGATCTCTTAGATAGCTGAATGCAGCGTATGGCAGCAGCCAATGTTCATTCTCTTCAAAGAATCTTTTGAATTCATCCGAAGCCAGCACTTTCCTTCCGGTTTGTTGGAACATCACTTTCAAGTAGGCACGTTTGGCATTGTTCACTGCTTCATAATCTATTTGAGGAAGAGCGTTCAATTCTTGCCGGCGGGCTTCAAAAACAGCCAGCGCTTCCTTATCCTTCATCTTACCCAGCTGGTTCAAGTCAATATACATCGGGTGGAATGCATAAATGGAAATGCTGTTGTAGGGATAAGAATCCATCCAGGTATGGGTAATGGTCGTATCGTTGATAGGGAGGATTTGTACAGCTTGCTGGTGGGTCTTTGCCGCCCAGTCTATCAGTTTCTTCAAATCTCCGAAATCTCCTACTCCAAAACTTTTCTCACTACGGAGAGAAAATACAGGGATAGCCGTTCCCGCCACTTTACGGGCCGATGAAGTGAAATGAACTTCTGTTTCCGGTGTCAGGTAGATTTCTCCTTTTTTTAATTCCGGATTATTAAGCATCCGGTTGTCGTGGTTCTCCCATTCCTCTACCTGCTTGCTGTCGGCGTTGCAGGTTACGAACTTATAACTTAGCGGAAATTCCAAAGTAGAAACATTCAGTGTGATGGTCCACTCGTTAGGCTGTATTTCTTCCATCAGGACAGTCTTTTGAATATCCCAATTGCCTAAAGCCGGGCAATCCCCGCTGATAGCCAGCACTTGATGCTTATGATGCAGGCAAGGGCATAAGGCCCGGAAAGTAATGCTTCCATCGGCGCTTGCTGTGACTTTTATAGCTGCTTCAGACTGATAATCACCACTGAAGGCGGAACTGTATAAGTAAGATTCAGCCGGAAGGTCTTTCCAGAAATCATTTAATATGTAGTGGCAGTTTTTCTTTTTCCCGGGACAAAACAAATGAGCCATGGTTCCGCTTTCACGGCGGATGCACTGTCCGTCACGATATACTCCATAGCGGTAGGAAACAGGTACGCATGCAGGGAGATCCGGCATTTCAGCTTCACCTTCCCAATGTTCCCCGTTTGGAGTGCGAAGGATGATAGGTTCACTATTGTTTCCGTCCAGTATCACCCCCAGTTCTTCTCCCCAGGCTGTACGGTATTCAATTCGAAATGTGAGTTTCATGTTATTATTTGAGTTAAATGGTTTAATGTCCCAAAATTAAGACTTTCTGTCAGAATATCGTCTTTCATCCAATTAATTTATAAGAAAAATGAATGAGGTTATGTTTGTTACCGGCGGTGAACTATTACAATTTCTGCCCATTTCATCGAAAAAAAGAGTCGGTATGAGTATCTGTTTCTTCGGGCATTTAAAAGAGGAAAAATATAAATGGGGGCAGATTGATTTTCATTGATAAAAAAGCCCGATCCAGAGAAAAGCAGGATCGGGGCTACCTCAAATTGTAAGATGTGAGGATGGATTTTGATTAAAAAATAATGAATGAAAAATTACGCGTCTATATTCGCATATGTCGCGTTTTTCTCTATGAACTCGCGGCGTGGAGCTACATCGTCTCCCATCAGCATGGAGAAGATATAGTCTACGTTGGCGGCATTGTCAATTGTTACCTGTTTCAGAATACGCGTTTCAGGGTTCATTGTTGTTTCCCACAGTTGTTCGGGATTCATCTCACCCAAACCTTTGTATCGCTGTGTATGGATTCCGTTTTCTTGTCCGTCACCATATTTTTGAATGAATGCCTGGCGCGCTTCTTCGGTGTAGCAGTATTCGCTGATTTTTCCTTTGCTGCATTTATACAATGGCGGATTGGCAATGTACAAATGTCCGTTTTCTATAATTTCCGGCATATAGCGGTAGAACAATGTCATGATAAGGGTGTCGATGTGAGAACCATCGACATCGGCATCGGTCATGATCACCACTTTGTGATAACGCAGCTTGTCGATGTTCGCTTTTTTGCTGTCATCATTTCCGTCCACACCGAAACGGACACCCAAGGCGGTGATGATATTATTGACCTCATCGCTTTCAAAAGCCTTGTGCCACATCGCTTTTTCTACATTCAGGATTTTACCCCTCAAAGGTAGAATTGCTTGGAAGGCACGGCTACGTCCTTGCTTGGCAGAACCACCTGCCGAGTCACCTTCGACCAGGAATAGTTCACATTCCTCCGGATTACGGCTTGAGCAGTCGGCCAGTTTACCCGGCAGTCCGCCACCGCCCATCGGACTCTTTCTTTGAACAGATTCACGTGCCTTGCGTGCGGCGATACGCGCTGTTGCAGCCAGGATCACCTTGTCAACAATCTGTTTTGCTTCTTTCGGATGTTCTTCCAGATAATATGTAAGCGCTTCGCCTACAGCTTGGTTCACGGCACCACTCACTTCGCTGTTACCCAGCTTGGTCTTGGTTTGTCCTTCGAACTGCGGCTCGGCTACTTTCACTGAAATGACGGCAATCAAGCCTTCGCGGAAGTCTTCTCCCGAAATCTCGACTTTTGCTTTTTCCAGTGCTTTGGTATCTTCCGCATATTTCTTCAGTACACGGGTTAATGCGCTGCGGAAACCGGCCTCGTGTGTGCCGCCTTCTATTGTATTGATATTGTTTACATACGAATGCAGACTTTCACGATAGCCTGTATTGTACATGATGGCACATTCAATGGGGGTATTGTTTTTTTCGGTATTCAGATAAATGACATCATCAATCAGCGCTTCGTTGTTACGGTTCAAGAAACGTACAAACTCTTTCACTCCTTCGTCCGAATGGAATATTTCTTTCTTGAAGCTGCCATCTTCTTCTTTGATCCGGCGGTCGGTCAGTGAGATGGTGATACCTTTGTTCAAGTAGGCCAACTCACGCATACGTGCCTGCAGAATATCAAACTTATATTCGGTAACAGTGAAGATGGTATCATCCGGCCAGAAAGTCTGTTTTGTTCCGGTAATATCAGCTGTTCCTACTTCTTTTACAGAATACAAAGGATGTCCGCAGCTGTATTCTTGCTGGTAGATCTTGCCGCCGCGGAATACCTGTGTGGTCATGTGAGTAGACAAGGCATTCACACAAGAAACACCTACACCGTGCAGACCACCTGAAACCTTGTAAGAACCTTTGTCGAACTTACCTCCCGCGTGCAGCACGGTCATTACTACTTCCAATGCAGATTTCTTTTCTTTTTCGTGAAAGTCTACCGGGATACCACGGCCATTATCCTGTACGGTAATGGAATTGTCTTCATTGATGGTGACTTCTATATGATCACAGTAGCCGGCCAATGCCTCGTCGATAGAGTTGTCCACAACCTCATAAACCAAGTGGTGCAATCCCTTTTCGCTGATGTCTCCGATATACATGGCGGGACGTTTACGTACAGCTCCAAACCTTCCAATACCTGGATGTTACTGGCCGAGTAATTGTTTTCGCCGTTTATCTTTTCTTCTTCACTCATGTTTGATTCAATTATCTTAAATATTAGCTTTCAAAGATACGAAAAATTGCTGAGACAGGCAGCTTTTATGGACTAAAAAACGTAAAAAAGAGGGGATTGGACAGGTTTGGAATGAGGTCTGTCCGTGAACGCCGGGAAAAGTATGGGAGTGATGTATTTATTTCGAGGGTAAGTCTTCTGGAAATTAATGGGTCTTTTTTTCCTTCAAATCCTTCATCGACGCTTAACAGGCTTTTTATCAGTACTTTATCATGTACGATCCTCTTCTAAATCCTTCATGAATGCTTCGGATTCTTCAGACTCTGTTTTTCGCGGAGCGAGGATTTGCGCTTCTTTTAGATGTTATGTTTGCAATATGTATTGCTTGTGTTTTATGAAGCGCATAAAAGACAAAAGGCCGGATTAAAAAATCCTGCCTATTTTATCTTTTAGTTTAAGACTTTGCTTAAGCAAGTTTGCTAATGTAAGCAGCCAATTTTGACTTCAAGTTAGCAGCCTTGTTCTTGTGTATGATATTGGTCTTAGCAAGTTTGTCCAACATCTTCTGAACGCCCGGATACATTGCAACAGCTTCTGCCTTGTCAGTAGTTGCACGAAGTTTTTAACAGTGTTACGCATTGTTTTTGCATAATATCTGTTATGAAGTCTTCTCTTCTCTTCCTGTCTGATTCTCTTTAATGATGATTTGTGATTTGCCATCTCGACTAATCTTTAATTTTGTTCTTTTATTATTTTTATTTGTAGCCCGTGGGGGAATCGAACCCCCCTTTCAAGAATGAAAATCTTGCGTCCTAACCGATAGACGAACGGGCCGAGCTTGATTCTGCCGAGCCTTAGCTTGGCTTGCTTTCGGAGAGTGTTTTTCTCTTTTGCGGTTGCAAAGGTAGGAACTCTTTTTGAATTGACAAAACATTCGGCATATTTTTTTTATAAATACGTGCATTTTCATCTAAAAACCTTATTTTTGTATGTTCCAAAGATACATATATTTGTGTGGAAAAGCAAAAAACGTATTCCGGACAACGATTATCTAGTATATAAAAGAGAGAAAGAGTATGCTTCAAAAGACGGTGGGAATTGTACTTCATACCTTAAAATATAATGATACTTCGAATATCGTTGATATTTATACGCGCGAGAATGGCCGTGCTTCTTTTCTTGTGTCTGTTCCCCGTTCACGAAATCGGCGGTGAAGACGGTATTGTTCCAGCCGCTTTCCATGATAGAGTTTGAAGCGGATTATCGTCCTATGTCCAATTTGTATCGTATAAAAGAAGCGAAGTCGTGGCATCCTTTCCGCACGTTGCCATACGATCCTTATAAATCTTCCATTGCCATGTTCTTGGCGGAATTTCTGTATCGTGCTTTGCGTGAAGAAGCGGAGAACGGGCCGTTGTTTGCTTATTTGGAGCATTCTATCCGGTGGCTGGACGAATGCGACAGAAGTTTCTCCAATTTTCATTTGGTTTTTCTGATGCGTTTTTCACGTTTCCTCGGTCTGTATCCTAATACGGAGGATTATAGGGAAGGATGCTTTTTTGATATGCTGAATGCCTGCTTCGTGTCTGTCCGGCCATTACATGGTGCTTTTTGAAACCGGAGGAGGCTTCACGTATCAACCTTTTAATGCGTATGAATTATGAAACAATGCATCTTTTTACTATGAGCCGTCTGGAGCGTAACCGCTGTCTGGTTATTATGAATGATTATTATCGTTTGCATCTGCCGGATTTTCCGGTGCTGAAATCGCTGGATGTGCTGAAAGAGTTGTTCTCGTGAAATCCTTTCTTATCAGGATGTGTTCATGTTTCGCGCCTTTTTTATTTATCGTTTCACTTTAGTGATGAAGTTGTTTCACTGGAATGATGAAATCTCATCACTAGAGTGCTAAAGCTTCATCACTAAAGTGAAAGATAAATGAAGCGGGAAGCAAATGGGTATTCTTCCTGTCTTGAAAGTTAAGATGGAAAGCAGGTGCAATCTTTTGACCACGATATTGTATGACTCATCTTTGTCCTTTAGCATGATGGTCAAAGACATCGGTCCGGTGCGGGTGTTGCGGCGGCTGAAGGTGCTGACAGCGTACTGAAGGAGCTACTGTCAGCCTTATGCGCTGTATATCAGCTTTTTATTGTGGCTGAATACACTGAAGGATACTTTGAATTCCAGGGCATTGGTGAAGTGAGAATGATAAACGGAAAAAGTTTAAAATGATAAACTAGCCTTTTATTTGCTTGGGAAGCTGGATAGGGTACTGCATACGTTTGCTTCTCACTGATTTTATAAAAAACGAAACTTCTGTCCGTAAAGATGAATCGGGGCAGAAGCTTCGTTTCTTGAATATGGATTGCCGGAGTATTATCCCAGTAATTCTT
>ENA-OQDW01000529-OQDW01000529.1-human-gut-metagenome-genome-assembly--contig:-NODE-529-length-15611-cov-4.217838_pt1 | contig 15611 bp, 20 predicted proteins | sample MGYA00242784_ERZ504613 | MGnify/ENA primary metagenome ERZ504613 (study PRJEB26092, sample SAMD00036330) | human gut metagenome | host: Homo sapiens | study: EMG produced TPA metagenomics assembly of... | reverse complement strand
GTCAGATGAAACAAAAAGCGGAGTGAATACTTGATGTATTCACGAGCATTTTTGTGAAATATGACGGGAAATTTGCAAGCAGATGGCGTGCAAAGTCGCCAGACGCTCTTTGTGCGGTATTGCCTTAGATCTGTTCTTCTGCCGGTGCTTCCAGCCCGAACTTTCTCCGGACTGCATCAACGATCAGGTCTGCCGTGCCTCTACGCCCAGCAGGTTGCTGTTGAGAAACAGGTCGCGGTAACGGGTGTTGTTCACTTCACAGCCGGTGTGCGAACGGTAATATTCCGCCCGTGCCTTGTCCACTTCTTCAATGATTCGCTGGGGTTCTGCGGTGGCAAGCCCCAGCGTCAGAATACTGTTGCGGATTCTTGCCTGATAGGGGGCAAAGATGTAGCAGCGTATTACGTTTTCCCGTTCCCGCAGCAGATAGTCCGCACAGCGGCCGATGATGACGCAGTTTTCCGTTTCGGCGTGCTGTAGCACTAACTTGCTCTGTACCTCAAACATGCGGTCCTTTTTCAGAGAACTGCCGATGCCCAGCGGGTACGCCATTTTATAGTAGCCGGAGGAACTCATGCCGTTTTTGCTGAACTCCACCAGAGAGTGCAGGGTGCTGTCGATTTCCTCTGCCTCTTTTTCCAGTACATTTCTGTCGTATAGGGGAATGCCCAGCTTTTTTGCCGTAGCAATGCCGATGTCCCGCCCTCTGCTGCCGAACTGCCGTGTAATTGTGATCACATAATTTTGCATGGATAAAAGCCCCTTTCTCTTTGAAAATCGTATGATATTGCTCATCATATTCATGATACCACAAACTGTTCCGTTTGTAAATATGGAATATTACACGAGAAACACTCTGGAATTTTGGAAAACTTGGCAGTTTTTCGGCGGAATCCACGCTTTTGCAACAGACTCGAAAAAACATGCAGGATTCTGCCGGCGAGTTTGTCCGGAACTGGCTTTTTTCGGAAATATAACGGAGAATGCAATTGCATCTTTCTGACTGCATTTTTTTACAGTTTAATTACAATACACAAAAAGGCATTGTAATTTTGACAATTGTTGTGTATAATAATATGTAGACAAAAGAACTTGTGCCGTCGCAGATTTGGCATAGTTCGGGCAGACCGCAGAAGGATGCTGCCTGAAATCCCTGTAAGAATGTGAAGTGATCTCATGAAAAAAATTCTGTTTATGACGATACAATCTGCCGCGATCTGGACGGCTATGGCGATGCTGCTGTATACCGTAGGAAAAATGCACATGGACAGCAGCCTGTTTTTGCCGCTGACTGCTGGCGTTTTGCGGTAGATTTTCTCTTGGGCAACACCGCACAAAGCCCGCCTGACGGCTTTGCACGCAATCTGCGTGCAGATTTTCCGCCATATTGCCCTAGGCAATCTGCCGAAAAATCTGACAACGCACCTTACGCACAAGCTTTGTGCGGTGTTGCCCTTGCAATTTTTCTGCGTTTGTGGTACAATAAAAACGATCCGTAAGCACACCATGCACAGCAGCCGAAATGATTTGGCATGGCTGTCGCTGGAAAGAGCATACAGAGTTACAATGTACCAGTGCTCCGGAAATATCTGATTTTGTGAGGAAAAAACCATGGTAGTCATTGAAATGGCAAACGGCAAGAAGATTAAGATCGAACTGTATCCGGAAATCGCACCGATTTCCTGTGAAAATTTTGAAAAGCTGGTAAAGCAGGGCTTTTATGACGGACTGATTTTTCACCGCGTGATTCCGGGATTTATGATCCAGGGCGGCTGTCCGGATGGTACCGGCATGGGCGGTCCCGGCTGGAACATCAAAGGCGAATTCGCTGCAAACGGTGTCAAGAACGACCTGAAGCACACCCGCGGCGTACTCTCCATGGCTCGTGCCATGAACCCCAACTCTGCCGGCTCCCAGTTCTTTATCATGCATGAAGACGCTCCGCATCTGGACGGACAGTATGCAGCATTCGGCAAGGTCGTAGAGGGCATGGACGTGGTAGACGAAATCGCTTCCGCCAAGACCGACTACAACGATAAGCCGCTGGAACCGCAGGTTATGAAAAAGGTTACGATCGAGGAATAAGGAAGCTCCGCATAAAGCCGTCAGGCGGGCTTTATGCAGTGTTTCCTTTGTGCGATTTTGCCTGTATACAACGAAATTGCCGCAGTCAAGATGCCGGAAACGGTGTCTGCTGCGGCAATTTGGATTCACTGGTAAGTTGTTAGGAAGGACGCGAACAACATCATGGCATATAAAACGAAACAGCGGGAATATATTCTGGCATTTCTGCAAAACAGTGCGGGACGGCACATCACAGTGGCGGAACTGGTGCGGCATTTGCAGGACAACGAAACACCGGTGGGAACGGCGACGGTCTACCGGACACTGGAGCAGCTGGTGGAAGAGGGCATTGTGCGAAAATATGTGCTGGACGGAAAAAGCAGTGCCTGCTATCAGTTTCTCTCCGGAGAACCACACGCCTGCACGGAGCATTTTCACTTGAAGTGTACCCAGTGCGGGCAGCTGTTTCACGTCAGCTGTGATTACCTGAACCAGCTGGGGGAACACTTGCTGGAGCACCACGGCTTTGTCATCGACCATACAAAAACCGTGCTGTACGGGCTCTGTGCCGCGTGTTCCAAGAAAAAATCGTGATGTACGGGTGCAGTGCGAAGCTGCACCCTTGGCTCTGGAGTTATCCCAACGGTGCGGTAGGCTGGTTGGGTGATAGGGGCGTTCATAGATGCGGACCGGGGCATTGTCAAAAGCGATATTGTCCCGTTTTTCCTGTAGCACCTGGTGAGGCGTGTAGATCTTCATCTCTGCCTCGGCACTCTGTCTGGCTTTTTCCTGTTCCGGATTCATGGTGTCACCTCGTCATTACAAGTAGGCTTTGAGGCGTTCCATGTACGCCTCCTCGTGGCGGACGAATGCTTTTCCCTGCCGTTTCAGCTGGTCGGAAATGTCCGGACTGTTGTGGAGCACTTCCGTCAGCTGTACCACGCCGGTGTTGGTGCCCTTGAGCATCAGCTTGGCGATCTCGTTGGCAGAAGCCCCGCCCAGACAGTGCAGCTGAATATTGGCATTTGCCAGAACTTTGCCATGTCACTTTGCTGGACTGGCTGCACATGAGCCTGCTGCATCTGGCTGCGGATCTCCTCTTTGCGGGACTGGTAGAACTCCAGCTGTTTGCAGAGCTCCTGCCGCAGGTCGGGGTGGTCTGCCTTGGGGAGAATGGTGCTGGTGGCATCGGCTCCCATAACGGCGTTCTTGTAGAACTCGTCCAGTACGTGTTGTTCCTGTGAAGTCATCGGTCGAACCTCCTTTTCGGGGAACGGACAGAAACGCTGTCAGCAACGCTTTCGTTCCTGTGTCTAGTATCCCCGCTGACGGGAGAGATATGCCGCATCAATCATTTCCATGGGAGGTGGAATATGGAATTCAAAAATTTTGCAAAGGCTCTGGGCAGCGATTTGTTTGCAGAGATCCTGTGCCTGTTTCTGGCAGTAACGCTTTCGGCAGTGGGCGGCGGTCTGTTTCGGTTCATCAGCTGTATCTGTACCATTGCGGTACTGATTTGTGTCTGTGTCAACTATGCCCTGAGCCGTTCCCGCGAAGACCAGCACAAAAAGCGGAAAAATACGATTGCCGTCCAGCTGTTTTACAGCGGCTCGGTGCTGCTGCCGTTTTTGCTGCTGGGCATCTCTCTGCTGCTGGCGAGAGCCGGTGTGCTGCCGGATACGTGGTACCGGTGGTACAAGCTGTTGAATGCTCCGTTTTGCAGCTGTGCAATCTGTGCAGTGCAGACGTGACAGCTTCGTCCCTGTCGTGGGGAAAGACAGTATTTCTGGCAGTGTGGAACCTGCTGCCGCCGGCAGTGGTCTGGGTGACTTATGCATTGGCGAGAAGCGGTTTCCTGCCGGAAGAACTGCAATATCAGCGGAAAAAATCGTTCCGTTCATGATCGGGACAGATAGCTTCGCAAAGGCAGATGCTCTGCGGGCAGGTAGGTTTCCTCTGCCAGTTCCGGCAGAACAGTCTGCCACTGCTCCGGCGATTCCAGAAGCAGCAGCTTCTGGCTGCGGGGCAGCTGCTTGAAAGCGTATTCAAATCGTGCCGCGGCGGTGCGGGTTTCTGTGCTCCACACTTGCAGCAGTTCCTCCGGCGGGTGACTCCTGGTGTATTTGGCACCGCCGGCAAGCTGCCCGCAGTGCTGCCGCATTCGCCGCCGCAGGTCTGGGGTGATGCCGGTGTACAGGGTATCTCCTGCACAGTGCAGCACATAGATCAGATATGGCATGGTGACAAGCCCTCCTTTTGCCGATATTATACCATAGAAATTCCGTTTCTGTCAAAACCGTGTTTCCTTAAAACGACTGCCGTTGTATCATTTCTTGTGAAATTTGCTGTTTTTTCAAGGATTTGCAGGGACTTTTTTGAAAAAATATCCGGTTTACAGCCCTTTTAAAATGTGTTATAATAAAAAGAGCATACCGATGTATTTCCGAAGGTATGCGGTTGCAGATTATTTTCTCGGAATTGGCTGTGGTCGTGCAATGATACGGGCAGAAACAATTCCAATCCAATTACATTTAGGAGTATTACAGAATGAGTAAAAAAAGCAGAGAAAGAACGCCGGAATTGGAAGAAATTGCGGCACAGCTGGGAAGCATGAACACACAGGAAGAAGACACCATTACCATTCCGGTAGTTGAGATCTTCCGGCAGCTGAAAAAGTATTTTTTGCCGTGGGTGCTGGTTGCTGTCATTTTGGCAGGATTGGTATTCGGCGGTTCTATGGTAGTGTCCAGCAGCAAGGCAAGCCCGCTGACTGCAATGGTGGGATTCACTTTTGACGGCATTGAAAATGGCTTGGATCCGAATGGAAACGAGTTTAATGCGAACTCCCTGAAGTCGCCGGCGATCATTGAAGAAACGCTTTCAGATCTGAACATGGATGTCAAAAAAACAGATGCGATCCGGAATAATATCACCGTTTCCGGTGTGGTTCCGGAAGATGCCATCGACAAACTGACTGCTTATGAAAGTGTTTTTTCCAACACGAACTCTATTGAAGCAGCACAGAAGATCATGGACGTTTCCTATTTCCCGACACAGTTTGAGGTACAGTTCTCCTATGGTGCTTCCGGTATGTCTCGCTCTCAGGCAGCGGATTTCCTGAACACCATGCTGAACAACTACAAGATCTATTTTATGCAGACTTACGGATATAATCAGGCATTCGGTGATGCTTTGACTGCTGTAGATTATACCGGTTATGATTACCCGCAGGCACTGGATATACTGTCCAGCAGTCTGGATTCTCTGAAGAAGTATATTTCTTCTCTGTCTTCCAACGACAACACCCGCTTCCGTTCTACAAAGACCGGCTATACCTTCTCTGACCTGAGTGAAGCAACAGCAACTTTGCAGAGTGTAGACTATTCCAGCTTGTATTCTTACATCATGGGCAAGAACGTTACCAAGGACAAGGATTCCCTGGCAACATATTATCAGTATCGTATTGACAGCCTGAACCGCAGCCTGAACAGTGCCAAGGAACGGTTGAGCACGATCACCGATTCTATCAACAACTACAAAAAGGATTCCATGGTAGTTATGGCAGGCGGTTCTGCTGACAATACCGGAACCGTTCTGACACAGCCGTCTACTGCATATGACGATCTGATCACACAGCGGACTGATGCACAGGGCAGTGTTTCTTCTTTGCAGCAGCAGATCAGCGATTATCAGACACGTCTGGACAAGTTGCAGAACACCCCGCTGGGAAGCAAAAAGGAAGAAGAAAAAGTAGAAACAGACATGAAGAACGTCTGCGACAAGATGAATCAGCTGATCAATGATGTCAACGAAACCGCAGACGATTACTTTGAAACTGCATCGTACACCAATGCGTACAACATTCTGGTGCCGGCAAGCGGCAGCGTTTCCAGTTCTGTATCCAACGCGATTTCCAACATGATTCGTCCGATGCTCATCGTAGAAGCACTTCTGCTTGTAGCATATCTGGTATTTGCAGTCGTGCGTGCCTTCATGGTATCGTACCGTCGGGACAAGCTGGTTCCTGTTGCTGTAGAAGAACCGGCAAAGGAAACCGTTTCGGTAGAGGCTGATTCTGCTTCTGACGATAATGACGAAAAGGAAGAATCCAAGGCGTAACGATTTCGCATTACATAAAATTGCACAACCAATCAAAGACGGCTGCCCGTGACATGCGGGCGGTCGTCTTTTTTGATGCAAACTGTGAAAGCAATTGTAAAAAGGCTTGCGAATTTTTCGAAAATATGATATACTGTACGTAAACAATGCGGCGAACGCGTTTTTGCAAGGAGGCGATGCAAATGCAGAAAAAAACCAGGCGATTTGAGAGAACGGCGGCATCGGTGTGCAAGGAATATGCCATTCTGACGCTGGCAACACTGGTGATGTCCGCAGGAACCTATCTTTTCAAATTCCCAAACAACTTTTCCTTTGGCGGTGTTACCGGTCTGGCAGTGGTGCTGAGTGCTGTTTCACCGCTGTCTGCGGGAACGTACAATTTTATCATCAATATGGCACTGCTGGTGCTGGGATTTCTGTTTCTGGGGAAAGGCTTTGGCGTAAAGACGGTGTATATCAGCGTTCTGATGTCTGTGGCACTGTCTGCGGCGGAAAAGCTGTTTCCCATGTCCGGACCGCTGACTGATCAGCCAGTTCTGGAACTGATTTTTGCCATTGCCATTCCGGGCATCAGCTCCGCAATCATGTTTAACATGGGTGCCTCCAGCGGCGGCACGGACATTGTCGCCATGATCCTGAAAAAGTATACCTCCATGAATATCGGGACCGCTTTGCTGGCGGTGGACCTGCTGATTGCCGTTTCAGCCTGCTTTGTGTTCGATATTACCACCGGTCTGTTTTCCCTGTGCGGCTTGTTTACGAAAACCATTGTCATTGATACCGCCATTGAAAACATCAACCTGTGCAAATACTTCACCATTGTCTGCAAAGACCCCACACCGATCTGTGACTTTATCCACACAGAACTGGGGCGAAGTGCGACGCTGTTTACTGCGGAGGGAACATACAGCGGACAGGAGGAATATATTGTACTGACCGTCATGAAACGAAGCCAAGCTGTGCAGCTGCGAAACTATATCAAAAAGTACAGCCTCAGGCATTTATGATGATTACCAACAGCAGCGAAATTATCGGAAAAGGATTCCGCAATACCATATAAAACAAAACAACCCCGCACAAAATTCGCCTTTCGGCTTTTTTGTGCGGGGTTATTTTCAGTTATGAAAGGAAATATTCTTTCGCAATTAGTCGTTGAAGTAACGCTTCAGGAAGCCGGCAAATGCACAGCCATGTCTTGCCTCGTCCTTTGCCATTTCGTGTACAGTGTCGTGGATCGCGTCCAGATTCAGCTGCTTTGCCTTTGCTGCCAGAGCCTTCTTGCCGGCACATGCACCGTTTTCCGCAGCGACACGCATTTCCAGATTCTTCTTGGTGGAATCGGTAACCACTTCGCCCAGCAGTTCTGCAAACTTTGCAGCGTGTTCTGCTTCTTCATAAGCAGCCTTTTCCCAGTACAGACCGATTTCCGGATAGCCCTCACGGAAAGCGACGCGAGCCATTGCCAGATACATGCCGACTTCGGAGCATTCGCCGTTGAAGTTTTCCCGCAGACCCTGCACGATTTCTTCGTCTACGCCCTGTGCCACGCCGACAACGTGCTGATCGGCCCATGCCAGATTTTCTTCCTTCTGCTCCACGAACTTGTCTGCCGGTGCACCGCAGAGAGGACATGCTGCCGGAGCAGATTCGCCTTCGTATACATAACCGCAAACAGAACATACAAACTTTTTCATGAGTAACTACCTCCATAAAATATCATTTGCCAGGAGATCTTTTTGTCTCCCTCAGCTTGTCTTTATTATAGCATAAGAATAATTCCTTGTCAAGATGTATTCTTAACTAGTTACAAAAAATTAACATATAAATTTTTAGGGCAATACCGCACAAGGATTGTGCGGTATTGCCTTATGTCACTTGACACACTTGTTATTTTGCATTATAATAAGTATCACGATTACGGAGAAATATGGGCAACTACGCACAGGCTCTCAGAAAGGGGAACGGTGATGAAAAAGAGAAGATTTGACTGGCTGCGAAAGACCAGTTCGGCAGATGTGATGAACCCGAAAAATTATGAATATCGGCTGAAACAGCTGGACGGTGACAATCCGGCAGAACAGAAAGAAGCATATACGTGGTTTCAGAAGCACGCAGAAGAAGGCGATGCGTCTGCACAGTATCAGACCGCAATGTGTTTTCTGCATGGGGTTGGTGTGGAAAAAGATGAGAAACAATTCCTGCATTGGCTCACAAAGTCTGCGGAACAGGAGTACGGCGAGGCACTGACGACAATGGGGATTCATTATTTCTATGATTTTGATGCCGTAGAAGAAACAGATCAGGGGATTCCGTGGATGGAACGTGCCATAGAACAGCACGATGATAATGCGGCTGCAATATTGGGTGTATATCTTGTGGAAACTCCGAAAGAGGACTGCCACGAGGAAGAACGCAGGCACCGCGGCTTTCTATTGCTGCAATCTTCTGCTCTGGAAGGCAACCTTGAAGATCATCTGCGGATACAGGCGTTTTTTGAATTAGGGCATTGTTATTATTACGGCATTGGAACAGAAACAAATATTGAAGAAGCTTATACGTGGTATGCCCGTGCTGCGGAATCGGGGAGTAAAAGTGCTCAATATCTGGCGGCATCTTTGATACTGGACAAGCGGTGTTCTGAAACGGATACCGCAAAAGCCATTGCGTGGCTGCGGCAGGCAGCAGAACAGGGCTGTATGTATTCCACGATGCGGTTAGGGGAATGCTATCTGGAAGGCAACGTGGTGCCCAAAGATGCGGAAGAAGGTTTTCAGTGGTTTCAGAAGTCAGCGGAGCTTGGCAACCCCGCTGCGGTCAATATGGTGGGACGCTGCTATATGGACGGGAACGGCGTAGAGCAAGATCAGGAAAAGGCATTTCAGTATTTTCAGAAGGCATCAGAAGCTGGTGACGAATCTGCTATGTTTAATCTGGCAGACTGTTATTTCAACGGGCTGGGAACGGAGCAGTCCGAAGAACAGGCAGTGCCGTGGTATCAGAAAGCCGCCGAAGCGAACATTTCCATTGCCCAGTACATGCTGGGAACCTGTTATCATTTTGGAAAGGGTGTTTCGCCGAATGAAGAACTGGCACTGCACTGGCTTCGAAAAGCTGCTGAACAGGACTATGCCGGGGCACAGTACGCATTGGGCACACTTCTCTTCCGGAATGAGGATAGCGGAGAAAACGATGCCGAAGCAGTCCGTTGGCTGGAACGTGCTGCAGAACTGGGCGATATTGGTTCTCAGGTGAAGCTGGGCGTTTGCTATCAGGATGGATACTTCGTGCTGGAGCAGGGAAAGGTCTGCTTCAAGGAGGACATGGAAAAAGCAGTGGAATTGTTTCAGAATGCTGCGGAACAGGGCGATGCAGAAGGACAATTCCAGCTTGCCAACAGCTATCGTTTCGGTTTAGGCGTGAAAAAGGATGTGCCGAAAATGCTGTACTGGCTGCGGCTGTCTGCCATGCAGGGCTATGCAGAGGCACAGTATGCACTGGGGATCTGCTATCAGGACGGTATTGGTGTAAAAGCGGATATAGAGAAGGCAATGGACTGGTATGAGCGTTCCGCTGCCCAGAATTATCCCGATGCCATTTGTTCCGTGGGCATGTACTATCTGGACGAGGAGGACGATGTGGAAACTGCCAAGCGTCTGGTGTATAAAGCGGCCCAGATGGACTGTCCGGAAGCACAGTATTTAATGGGTATGTTTCTCTATGAGGGCGATGACAGCGAAGAAGATGAGGAAGCTGTCGCATGGTTTCGAATGGCGGCACGGTATCAGAATCACGGCGGTGCCATGGGCATGCTGGGCTATTGCTACATGAACGGCACCGGTGTAGAGCAAGACGACGAAATGGCAAGGGTCTGGCTCAAAAGAGCGGCAGAGTGTCGGGATTATGATGCCATTGAACTGCTGAAAAATTACTACATGATCGACGACTACGACGATTTCGAATACGAAGATTACGGCGATGAGCGGAGTATGATGACGAGGACGACGACTGGGAAGATTAAAGGCAATACCGCACAAAGATTGTGCGGTATTGCCTAAAACCGGAATCCCCGCATGTCCTGTCCCTCCAGTGTCAGTAGGTCGATCTTCCGGCGGTCATTGCCGAAATAGCCGCCCAGCTTGCCGTTGGCACCGACCACCCGATGACAGGGAATGAAAATGGCAATGGGGTTTCGTTTCATGGCACCACCTACCGCCTGTGCGGACATCTTGGAAATGCCCATTTCCCGTGCAGCTTCCTGTGCCAGCATGCCGTATGTGGCAGTGCAGCCAAAGGGAATCTGCTGTGCCAGCCGCCAGATCCGCAGCTGAAACGGCGTTCCAGCCGGACGGAGCAGAGGCGTAGTTTCCGGAGCCTTGCCATTGAAGTAGGTGTCCAGACAGCGGCACACGCTTTCCAGAAACGGTGTAGGTGACTGCGGCAGTGTTGCCGGCACATCAAAAGCCGCTTCTGTCAGAGCATTGTCCTCGGCAGTAAGGCGGATATTTCCCAGAGGGGAATGGTAGATCAACTGTGTTTGCATAAGATGTTCCTTTCTTTACATGATATACAAATACAGCCCGAGAATAACAGTGGCAATACCGCACAAAGAGCGTCTGGCGACTTTGCACGGTATTGCCCGGTATTCTCGGGCTGTTGTTTTTTGGTGTTATGCACAGGCAGTTTCCAGTGCGATTCGCATCATATCGGTGAAAGAAGTTTGTCGTTCTTCTGCGGTGGTGGATTCGCCCCGCAGCGGACAGTCCGAAACGGTCACGATGCACAGGGCTTCCTTTCCGGCGGCAGCGGCATTCATGTACAGTGCAGCGACTCCATTTCCGTGGCGAGCACGCCCATTTTCGCCCACTGCGGCAAAGGGCTTGGCTTGTTGTAAAACACATCGGTGGAGAGCAGGTTGCCCACATGCACCGGAATCCCCAGCCTGCCGGCAGTCTGGTAGGCTTGTTCCAGCAGGGCGAAGGAGGCGATAGGGGCGTATGTGCCGGCGAGGTGATACTGTGCCGCATAGTTGGAGTCCGTGCAGGCAGCCTGTCCCAGTACCACATCACGGAGGTGAATGTGGTCGGCAACGCCGCCGGCAGTGCCGATGCGGAGAATCCGGTCTACGTCATACTCGTGGAACAACTCATAGGAATAGATGCCGATCGAGGGCATGCCCATGCCGCTGCCCTGTACGGAAACCGGTACGCCGTGATAGGTGCCGGTGTAGCCGTACATGCCGCGGACGGTATTGTAGCATACTGTGTTTTCCAGAAAATGTTCTGCGATGAATTTCGCCCGCAGCGGGTCGCCGGGCATGAGTACGGTTTTGGCAATGTCGCCTTTGGCGGCTGCGTTATGAGGGGTTGCCATAAAAATCAGTCCTTTCACATATGAAATGAGGTTAGGCAATACCGCACAAAGATTGTGCGACAGATGCGTCGTCAAATTTTTCGTCAGATGAAACAAAAAGCGGAGTGAATACTTGATGTATTCACGAGCATTTTTGTGAAATATGACGGGAAATTTGCAAGCAGATGGCGTGCAAAGCCGTCAGGCGTGCTTTGTGTGGTGTTGCCTATTTTCTGCGGCGAAGCTGTCCCAGTGTCTGGGTGACAGCGTTGAAGTTGTACAGTACCATAAAGACAAATCCCACAGCCAGAATCAAAATCCACATAGGCGGAGCCTCCACCACGACAATGCCCAGCAGGAACAGGGCGGCGGTGTTGGCGGCGAATTTAGCGTGGTTGACCGGAAACGGAACATACTTCCGTGCGTCCACGATCCGGATACAGTAGCAGACAAAGTAGCTGGCGAATGTGGCAATTGCCGCACCCATGATGCCCCAGATATGAATGAGGATAATGTTCAGCACGATGTTCACGATTGCAGCTACCAGACTGGTCCAGAACGAGTGTGTGGTGTGCTGGGTTGCAGAGTAAACGCTGCTCAGGAACTGATTGAAGCACATCATCAGCACGCCTACGATCAGTACCGGCGTATAGAGGAATGCGGTGGCGTATTCCGGATAGGTGTTGGAATCGATCAGAATGTTGGACAGGATCCGGACAAATACGATCAGTCCAGCACTGGCGATAAACATGAACGACTGGTAGGTATCGAATACACGGTGATAGAACCGGCTTCTGTCCTTGGAGTCGTTTTCCTCAATGGCGGACATGTTCCACGCCTGAAAGAAAATCGTGGAAATGGTGGAGATCAGGTTCGGGATCTTGGTGGAAACACCGTAGATACGGCGGCAGTTTCGCCCACCAGTCCTGCCGGACCGGACATGTATCGGATAAACAGCCGGTCGGAAAAGCCGGTCACCAGCCACAGCAGGGCGGACGGGATCAGCGGAATGGAAAACCGCAGCATCATGCGTAAGATCTTCTTGTCCATGTATCGCAGCCGGAAGTACCGGTGCAGTCCGGCGACTGCCCATAGGAACAGCCCCGACAGCAGGTCGGACAAGATCACGGAGATCAGGAAGCCTGTTACACCCAGATGGAATCCCGCAATAAAGGTCACATTGAACAGGAACAGGGTCAGCGTGGCGAGTATGCCGTCTATGGCAAACAATCGCACCAACCCTCGTGCCCGCACAAACTGGGAGGCAATCTGTCGGAATCCGGAAGTGATACAGTAGATCACCAGCAGCACCACGTAGCCCTCTGTATAGGGCAGCAGGGTGAGTGCCGGCGAAAGCAGCAGCAGAATGCCGATGCCGAACAGCTCTGTCACACAGGCGGAAGTAAAAACCTTGCGGTTGTCGAAATTTTTGTCAATGCCATAGCGAATGACTGCATCGGCAATGGAAAAGGTAATGATCGGAATCAGAAAGTTTGCGGTCTGTTCCAGCAGTTCCTTCGTGCTGTTGTCGCCGGGGTTGATGTTTCCCGTATAAAGCCGTGTCAGCAGCAGGAGCAGAATCTTGGAACCGAATGAGCCGATCGCAAATATCAGCGTATTCGAAACGAGTTTTTTGTATTTGTTCATGAAAGCCCACCTTTATCTGTGTTTCACCGCACCGGAAAATCTGACAACGCCTCTTATGCACAGGTTTCGCACAGTTGCCTGTCATGCCGTCGATTTTTTCGGTGCTTCTTCTTATTATAACATAAATCGATGCAAAATGGAATCTTTTTTTGCAAATCTCTGCCGGAAAACAGAATTTGTGCATCTTTTACAATTTGATGATCGCAAAATTGTACATATATACAAACCTCAAAAATTTTTTCTGGAAAGTGCAACATTTCGGGGTGCTCGATTGTGTATATAGTGAAGGGATTTTTTGTGGGGTGAAGAACTCCGCAGAAATGGGCGGTCAGAAATCGTCCGAAAGGAACGGAAATGTGAAATCATAATACATGGACAGGCAGCAGAGCAGGAGTACTTCTCCGCCTGTGGACCTGATGCCGCGAAGGGACAGCAAGGGAAAGCTGGCGGGATCGGGCGTGTGTCTGCTGTCGGTCGATGTGCAGTGGAAACACTGATGAAAGAAACTTGCCGCGGAAAGGATGACAGGTGAATTTCATCAGTGCTTCCCACAAGAGGCGTTCACATCAAAATGCGAACGCGATCGAGAGAGCATGGCTCTCGTTTCTCATTTCCTCTGTTTGGCAGTGTTCCCGCGGGAATGCTGTCAGATGCGTATCGGCAAAAACGAGGGATATTTGCTATATTCCCTCATTATTTGCTTTATATACATATTGCGTCTAAAAATATGCGGTATGATGAAAATGGAATGCGTTGTGTGGCAGGTGTGTGCCTGTCGAATGCATGTGCAACAGCATGCCAGCGTATTATATGCCGAAATGTAGACGATAGGGGGTATTCCCGTGCCGCAGGACGAAGCCGCGTTTGCGAAGTTTTATGCACGGCATGTCGATACGGTATATCGTATGTGCTACATACGGATGAAAAATCAGATGGATGCGGAAGATGTGACGCAGGACGTTTTTTTGCGGGCGATGCAGCAACCGCAGCTTTGGTCAGATGATGACCATGCCAGAGCATGGCTGTTGGTGACTGCGTCGAATCTTTGTAAAAATGCGATGCATCACTGGTCACGGACCAAGCGGGAAGAAGTCGAAGACTGGGAGGCAACTCTTGGAACAACGGCATCGCCGGATGAGGTTTCTGCTGTGATGTCGGCAGTAATGGGATTACCGGATCAATACAAGACCGTAGTGTATTTATTTTATTATGAAGGGTATTCCGGAGCAGAAATTGCCGGAATGCTGGGAAAAAAAGAATCCACAGTTCGTTCGCTGCTGCACCGCGGCAAGAAGATACTGTTGAAAGCTTTAGGAGGTGAGCCGTATGCAGAAACAGGAAGATGAAAAGCTGGAACGCCGTCTGCATCAAGTGATGGAGCAGATCCAGCCCGATGAAGATGCGAAAGACCGCATGTATCTGGAGATCATGCGGCGTGCCTCTGTTGCTGAAACACCGCCGGCAAAACCGAAGCCGTGGTATCTCCGGTGGCAGACCAGTGCCGGAGCCTGTACCGCAGCACTGCTCTGTGTCGTTGTGGTGGCGGCGGCAGTGCACGGGAGAATGCCGCAGGGCGGCACCGGTCAACTGGACGTTGTTTCTCCCACAGTGACGACACAGGCTTCTGAACTGCCGGCAGACACGGAGCAGCCGGACGAAACAGAAACAAGACCGCAGACAGAAATCACTGCCGCAGAAACCGGCGTGACAGTGCACTCTGCGGGAAATGCCAGTGCTGCCGCGGAAAGCAGTACTGTTCCGGCGGAAGATGAAATCGTTTCTCCGGAAATCACCGTGCCGCAGAAGCCGCAGCAGCAGGAAACCCAGCCGGTCGTGACGACTGCGGCTCCGCAGACCAAACCGGTGCAGACCACTGCCGCAGCAACGACTGTTCCGAAAGCGGAAACCACTGCGGCACCGGAAACGGTCACCGAACCGCCGGCAACCACAGCATCATCTGTGGAAACTGTGCCGATCCGGCAGAACATCTATCTGTATTATAAGCTGACGTGGGAGGGAAATCCCTACGATACAGATTATATGGAAGTGTCCAGCAGTTCTCTGGATCAGTATCTGGGATACGGCGTGACACGGGGCAATGATGTGGAAGATACGTATACCGTGTTGATCTACTCTATTGTCGGCGTGGATCCTGTACAGCAGGTAGCAGTACAGTATGTAGGGGAAGAAAAGTATTATGTTTTCACGATCCAGTGAATATAAGAGTTTAATGAACATAAGAACTTATTGAAAAAATGAAATCCGGAATCGGTGTCACTAATCTGCCGTGGCACCGATTTTTTAGGGCAATACCGCACAAAGATTGTGCGACAGATGCGTCGTCAAATTTTTCGTCAGATGAAACAAAAAGCGGAGTGAATACTTGATGTATTCACGAGCATTTTTGTGAAATATGAGAGTCTGTTTCGTAT
>ENA-OQDW01000528-OQDW01000528.1-human-gut-metagenome-genome-assembly--contig:-NODE-528-length-15642-cov-2.499065_pt1 | contig 15642 bp, 19 predicted proteins | sample MGYA00242784_ERZ504613 | MGnify/ENA primary metagenome ERZ504613 (study PRJEB26092, sample SAMD00036330) | human gut metagenome | host: Homo sapiens | study: EMG produced TPA metagenomics assembly of... | reverse complement strand
AGCGGTTCCTCCGGAAACGCAAAAACACTCATGACCTGGTCCTTCATCTCTCTTTTGGCCAGATCATAGCATCTGGCCCACGCCATCTGCTGTTCCCGGTTCACAATCTCAAAACCTTCTGTTTCCATAGCATTCAGAATATTAATATGATAACGCAGAGACTGATCCACATCCTGATCACCACCGCCGGAAAGACCGCCGTTAAAAGGATCTCCCGATCCCGTTCCGCCGCGGATTGTTCTGGCAGCTCCGTTTCCAAACAAGGCAATCTTTCCCCTGCCTTTAACGGAAGAACCCCATTTATGTTTTTTAAAAGTACCATTCCCTGCGTCGCCGCTTCTCTCGATATTGCAGCACCGCTGATCTCACGTTTGGACATCGGCGGATATATCGTATTACTTTTCATATTTTTTCCCTGCCTTTCATTTAAAACTCACTAAAAAACTATTGTATCCGAAGATATGTAATCTTTGCATCCCCCCGCATACGTACACTCAATGTAAATGTCTTATCAGGTATCCTTTGAAGAGAAATCACGTTGCCCTGTTTTTTTTCCCGGTATCTGAATTTCTGTTTTTATAAGGATATTGACACTCGATGTTCCCGCACCGATGATATAGCATCCTTCTTCAACCATCAGAGACTGGCTGATGACATCATAAAAACGAAGTTCCTCAACCGGAATACTAAACTGCATGCGGCGGGTTTCTCCAGGCTGCACTGCTTCCAGCGTCATCTCTGCCAGCAGTCAGTCGAGACGTTCTTCCATAGACAGTGATGAATCCCAAAAAGGAGTCGTTTTATCACTCTTCATACTCTTCTATTCCCCTCTTATCCATTTATGAAAAGAACCTGACTCCTTACAAATCAGGTCCCTTTATCAGTTTCCATATTTTTGTTTATGAAATTTTTTCTGCCAGGAAATCTGTCATCATCTGTTCTGTTTCTTCCAATCCATTAGCCTCATAATCCGCAATCAGCTTATCCCAGTTTGCATCAAAATTATCTACACTTTCTGTTACGCACTTAACCAGTCCCGGCCATGCAATCTCATTCAGAATTTCCACATTGCTCGTAATCTCCTGCGGTGTCGCATATGCAAAGTGGGGAATACGGCGGTGTTTCGAATTCATCTGGCTGCGGGAAGATATCGGTCAGCATCTCTACATTCCATGCTTCACAAGCTGCCTTCTGCTCCTCGTTATACTCTGCAATTACAGATTCTCTCGTAACAGGTGTGTAAGGATTACCATTTTCATCCACTGCACCGTCTCCATAAATCGGAAATCCCGTATAATTGCCAATACCAGTATTTTTTCCGTAATCCGGATCAGAACTTGCTTTTGCAATCTCTTCTTCCGTACGATATCTCATTCCATTCTCATCTACAAAATAGTTTTCTCCTTCAACACCCCATTTGTAAAGTACTGCACCCTCATCGGAGCAGAGATAATCAAGGAATTTAATTGCACGAACCGGATCCTCACAGTCCTTTGTGATTGCCAGTCCGTATCCAACCTGAAGACCCTGATACATCAGTGTGGGGGGCTTCAGTAATCGCCTGAGCAACAGGATTTTCCCAGTTACCATTTTTTCCGTCTGCATTGTAGTACTTGAAAGTTATAGGTGACAAATCATCCTTACTGTCCCCAGTACTGCTCTCGCTGTTTTCATTCTTGCCGCTTTCGCTCTTACTGCTTTCCGTATCCTTGGAGCCACATCCTGCCACTGTTCCAACGCAGAGTGCTGCTACCATAAGCAGAGCTAAAATTTTCTTCCTTTTCATGTTATTCCTCCCTATATTCTTAGAAAGTCCTACTATAAGGCCAAACATTTGAGATTTTACAATACCTCTATTATTTGTCTCTCATTGCAATAACTCTCCAAGATTATTTTAGATTTTCACGCGCGTTTTTGCTTATCTGAAAGATATCATGGATAGTATATTGGAAGATATAGGAAAATTAACCTTTAAATTTAGAAATATTGACTAATCATTTTTGTGAAAAAAGGTACACCCGTGCGAACCTTAAAAATTTCATATAAAACAACAAATTTATGTCAGGAAATGGTATAATGATCTCAGATTATTTGTGAGGTGATCCTATGTCTTTTGCTAAGAATGTTTTATCTTTTCAGACCTTCTCTCGGGATATCTCTCTTCGAGCAGCTTTTGAAGTTCTTTTGTCATGGCATCATACTCTTTGCGGTTGATCGCAATTTTATTCTGGATTTTTTCGATTCGCTTATCCAGTGATTCGATTCGTTTTTTCTCTGCGTTGGTTAAATTCTTTTCCTTGATCATCATGATTTCTCCTCTGCGGATGACGTGATAAATGCCAGGATCTCATCATACGAGCGATGGCTGGATTCTAATGCTTTTAGAAGTTCATCTCTCTGATATGCTTTTCGGATATCGTATAACTTTTTCAGTTCATCCACCGCTTTTTCATGGGCTTCTCTTGTTCTTGCTACTTTTGCTTCAGCCTGTTCGATCTTAAATTCCAATGTCTGCTCACTGTTTCTACGTATTCTTGCCATTTTTTCTTCTCCTTTAGTCCTTGTCCGTCCTATCTTGCAGTGTCTTTCCGATTTCTTTTGCCTGATTCCGTACACTTCGGATCACGCCATTATCCCTTACAGAATAATGGATTGCATCGATGTAGAGAATAGGATAGACCTCGTCCAGTGGCCGGTTCTGCCAGTCTTCAATCCGTGGCAGAATCTTATCCGTCACATCAGAAATTTGAACATAAAGCAAAAAATTCCCCCGCACCAGCTACTTCCGGTACAGGGGATTTGTCATACTTTATTTTGTTTTCTTCTTTAAAAATCCAATCGATGTCTTACAGATCAGTTTATCGAAAATCATAAACATTGCCGGCAGAATCAGGATAACAACGACCATACTGATGATCGCGCCCCGCGCAAGCAGGGTACAGATGGAACCGATCATCTCAACCTGAGAGTAGCAGGCTACACCGAAGGTTGCGGCAAAGAAACTCAGGCCACTGCTGATGATGGACGGCATACTGGTCTTATGCGCAATACTGATAGCTTCTTTTTTGTCTTTTCCATTCTGGCGCTCTTTCTGATAACGGGTTGTCATCAGGATAGCGTAGTCCACGGTTGCACCGAGCTGAATCGCTCCGATTACGATGCTGGCCACGAATGGAAGGCTGGTTCCCTGATAATACGGGATTGCCATATTCAGCATAATTGCAAACTCGATGACTGCTACCAGAATAATCGGCAGAGAAATCGATTTGAAGATCAGCAGAATGATGATAAAGATTGCACCAATGGAAAGCACGTTTACGTTGACAAGGTCAGCATCGGTAACATCCTGCAGGTCTTTCATCAACGGTGCTTCACCGATGACCATTCCATCTTTATCGTAGGATTTTACGATTTTGTCAATCGCTTTGACCTGTTCGTTTACTTCATCTGTTGCGGACTCATATTCAGAGCTCACAAATGCAAGCTCATACTCATCGCTCTGCAGCATGCTTCGGAGATTTTCCGGGATCATGGATTCCGGAATCGTCGGTCCAAGCAGGGAACTCATGCTGATGGTCGATTTGACACCTTTTACGTTGCCGATCTCCTCCATCATTTTCTTTTTCTGTTTGGAATCCATATCGCGATCCATCATCACAATATGCATGTTGCTTACGTCAAACTGCGCTTTTACTTCATCGTTTGCCACGTTGCAGTCCAGGTAGATGGAAGGGAACGTGCGATGTTGTAATAAATCTGGGTATGATTGTTTCCGTAGATCGACGGGAACAGCAGAACCAGGAAGATCACAACCCATACTTTATAATGTTTGGTGATAAAGGCGGACGGTTTATCCAGGCTTTTTACCAGCGGTTTGTGTCTCGTTTTCTCAATTGCCTTGTCAAATACCAGAACCATGGCCGGCAGGACGGTGACACAGCAGACAACGCCGATCAAAACACCTTTTGCCATAACGATACCAAGGTCGCGGCCAAGGGCAAAGGTCATAACACACAGTGCCAGGAAACCGGCTACGGTGGTAACGGAGCTTCCGGCTACGGATTTGAACGTGTTGGCGATTGCATGGCCCATCGCACGCTCTTTGTCATCCGGGAAACGCTTTTTATTCTCCTCGAAGCTGTTCAGCAGGAAGATGGAGTAGTCCATCGTAACACCAAGCTGCAGCACGGCGGTCAGCGCTTTTGTGATGTAGGAAGTCTCACCAAGGAACACGTTGCTTCCCAGGTTGTAAAGGATTGCAAGTCCGATACTTAACAGGAACAGGATCGGAACAACGAAGGAAGTCGATGTCAGCTCGATGACAACGAGGCTCAAAACTGCGGCGATGACAACGTAAACCGGCAGCTCTTTTAATGCTACGTTTTTGATATCGGTAACAACACCGGTCATACCGCCGATGAAGCACTGCTCGTTCGCAATTTTACGAAGATCCTCGATTGCCTCCATGGAGTCATCGGAAGAAGTCGTATTGTCGAACAGAACGAGCATCATGGTTGCATCCCCATTGTAGAATGCTTTCCGGAGTTTTTCCGGGATCATCTCAACCGGCACGCTGATGTCTGCCACATCGTCATACCATAAAACTTCTTTTACGTGGTTTACCTGCTCGAATTTTTCTTCGAGTTTCTGTACGTCCTTCATTTCCATGTTTTCCACGACAACCATGGAGAACGCACCCATGCCGTATTCATCTACCAGAATGTCCTGTCCTTTTACAGTTTCCAGATGCTCCGGCAGATAGCTGAGCAGATCATAGTTTACTTTCGTTGCTGCCATTCCGATGACTGACGGAATAATCAGCAGAAATCCAATGATCAGCATCAGAATCCTGTGCTTGGCAATCCATTTGCCAACTTTAACCATTTTCATTCATCTCCTCTGATTCATTTTTAACTTGTTTTTCTAGTACCACATCTTACAACTTAAATGACTATTAGTCAATATTTGAAATGGCAAAAAATGAATTTTGGTCATTTTTTGTTTACTTTTACAAAAAATAACGGAAATCGGAAATGGGAATCGTTGATTTTTCTGCGCATCAAAAAAGAGTGCCTGGCTCCTTCGTCCTGACACTCTTTTTATGCATTTTTTTATTTCACTTCAACCAGCTCAATCTCAAAATTCAGCTCTTTTCCAGCCATCTCATGGTTGGCATCAAACGTGATATTGGTCTCGTCTTTTGCGGTAACTTTTACCGGGAACGGCTGGCCGTACTGGTTCTGCAGATAAACCTGCTGTCCGACCTCTACTTCCTCTGCTCCCGGAAGCTGTGCGATCGCAACGGTGAAAATTGCGTTCGGATCCGGCATTCCGTAAGCCTCCTCCGGCATCAGATGGATGTTGACTTTTTCGCCGACTTCCATCTCTGCAACGGCTGCATCGAAGCCGCGGATCATCTGGCCCACACCGCAGATGAACTCGAGCGGTTCGCCGCGGTCGTAGGAAGAATCAAACTGGGTTCCATCGTTGAAGGTTCCTCTGTAGTGGGTACGGCAGGTTTTTCCGACATTCTTACCTTCCATAACCGGAGTCGGTGCACCGCATCCGCCGCCGCAGGTTCCGCAGGAACCGCCGCAGGAGCTCTCCTCTTCCTCATGGCTTCCGCAGTGGTCGCCGCAGGAATGGCCTTCCTCGTGATCGTGGTGATCGCAGGTTGCACCCGCAGATGTGAGCGTTCCGTTTAAGTAAGCTTCCACCGCTGCATCCACATCTCCCTCCGCTCCGGAGCAGAGCTCTACGCCTGCCTCAGCAAGAGCAGCCTGTGCACCGCCGCCGATGCCGCCGCAGATCAGAACATCCACGCCCTGCTCGGAAAGAAGGCCTGCCAGTGCGCCGTGGCCGGTTCCGTTGGATCCGATCACTTCGCTGGAAACCACCTGATTGTCTTCTACTTCGTAAACCTTAAAATTCTCTGTTTTTCCAAAATGCTGGAAATATTCCCGTTATCGTATGTAACTGCAATTTTCATCTAACTAAATCCTCCGTAGTTTTTTTCTTACGCCTCTTTTTCCTGCATAAAGGCTTCAATCTGGTCTGGATCACGCATCAGATTCTCGGAAAGAACCTCGCATCCGTCCTCTGTAATCAGGATATCATCCTCGATCCGGATTCCGATCTCCCACTCGTCAATATAAAGACCCGGCTCATCGGTGATGATGGCGCCTGGACGCAGCTTGTCGTTCCATGCCGCGGTCACATCGTGTACATCAATGCCGAGGTGATGGGAAACGCCGTGCATGTAATAGGTTCCGACATCCTCTTTCTTCTCGATCAGCCAAGTTTCACACAGCCCTCGCCGAGAACATCCTTTGCGATATCGTCGAGCTCTTTTAATGTCATACCCGGTTTTGCTGCTTTTGCAACGGCGCGGTTTGCTGCCAGAACAACGTCGTAAACCTGTCTCTGACGGTCCGTATATTTTCCGTTGACTGGATACGTTCTGGTGATATCTGCGCAGTAGCCCTGGAATTTTGCTCCGAGGTCCATCAGAAGCAGGGTCTCATCCTCGCACACGTCACGGTTGGTATCGTAGTGCAGCATCGTTCCGTTTGCACCGCTTCCTGCGATCGTCGGGAATGCGGTTCCGTCTGCTCCCTCGTGGAAAATCTTGTACTCGAAATCAGCCTGTGCCTGATACTCGGTGCAGCCCGGTTTCAGATTCTTCATCACGAATTTCAGCGCGTCGTCGGTGATCTTGATTGCCTGGCGGACGAGAGCGATCTCATCCTCATCTTTCTGCATCCGCAGTGCTGCGATGACAGGAGCAATGTTTTTAATCGGTCTGCCTGGAAATTTCTTTGCGAACTCCTCTGCCTTTACCATGTTGTAATCCGGCAGATCCTCGACCTGATAGCGGTAGCAGTCGAAATACAGGGTTCCGATATCCTCGCGTGCCATCAGACGATTTACCATGCCCTCAAAGGAATCCAGGAAACGAACGTCATCGATTCCGGTGATCTCCTGTGCCTCGGATACGGTTACTTTTCTTCCAAACCATCTCTCCTGGTTCAGATCCGCTTCCTCGATAAACAGAATGGATTTCTCCTCTTTTGCGGTCTTTTTCATCATCAGGATCATGTGATCTCTGCGAAGGCCGGTCAGATAGAAAAAGTTGCGGTTTGCTTCAAACGGCAGATATTCGTCTGCGCTGACATGCAGCTCGATTCCGGAAAACAAAAGCAGTGCGGAATCCTGGTCCATTTTATCAAAAACCTGTTTTCTTCTTTCTGTAAAATTCATCTGTCTTTCCTCACTTTCTTTTAGAGCCTGCCAAGATCTGTTTTCGGCTCCTCTACTAAGATAACACGTTCGTGCTTTTTTTCCTACCTTTTTCCTGCTTTTCTGTGAAAATTCTTATTTTATTCCGCACTTTCCAGTCCTTTGACAACTTCCAACGCTTTTTCGAGCTGCACATCGCTCGTCGCGTCATCCGGCAGCTCCACCTCGACATCCGGCGTAATGCCGACCTTGTGGATGTCGTTTCCGAGCGGCGTGTAATAATGGGCAATCGTCAGCTTCACCACGCTGCCGTCCGAGAGCTGGAATGTATTCTGGACAATGCCTTTTCCGAATGTCGTCGTTCCGACAATCGTTCCGATGCCGTAATCTTTGACTGCTCCCGTGAAGATTTCTGCCGCACTTGCCGTATTTTCATTGACCAGCACGACGAGTGGAATCGAGATCGGGGTATCGCCGTCGCAGGTATACTCTTCCCGTTTTCCATTTTTATCCTCGGTATACACGATGAGTCCCTCCGGCAGGATCTGGCGCAGGGTGTCACAGACTGCCGTCACGAGGCCGCCCGGATTGCCGCGCAGATCGATGATCAGGCGCTCCATGCCCTGATCCTGCAGTGACTGGTATGCTTTCTGGAACTGCTCGGAGGTAAGCCCTGTAAACTCGCTGATGGCCAGATAGCCGATCTTGTCGTCCAGCATTTTACCGTCTGCCACAATCGCCGCAAGCTTCTCTTTTTCGACTTCCGTTTCAATCAGATCCGCCTCGCCTTCCCGCTCGATGGAAAGCGTCACGGTGTCGTTCTCGCTGTTTTTCAGAAGACCGACCGCATCGTTGAGGTTTAAGCCTTCGAGTGTCTGCCCGTCAATCTTCACAATACGGTCATCCGCCTGAATACCGGCCTTCGCCGCCGGGGTATCGTCCTGTACGCCGGTGACCTGCAGCTTATCGCCGTCCAGCGTCACCGTAACACCGATGCCCTGATAGTAACCCTCCTGCGCTGTCTTGATCGCTTCGTATTCCTCTTTCGTGTAATACGTAGAATACTTGTCGCCGAGGCCGCTGATCATCCCTTTATACATCGCATTCGACAGCTCTGTGTCATCCACATCGCCCGCGTAAAGCTGGCTGATCATCGCTTTGATCGCCGCCGTCTTCCGCCACGACCAGAAGCCGCCGGGGTGGTCCGCACTGCTTCCCGGCCAAAGAAACGTTGTTCCGACAAGCACGATCATTACAAGCGCCAGCATGGAAATCATGCCCGCAAAGTAGCTCTTCCGCATCTCATTTTTTCGGTTTTTCTTTCTGTTTCTGCGCTTTTTCGGTTTTTCCTGCTCTGCCGCTTTTATGCCCTCTTTTTCTTCCTTCATCAGTTCTTCCAAAATATGCCTCCCAATCGAAAGATCCCGGAATCTTTTTGACGGATTCCGGGACTTATTTTTACTTTATTATATTGTCTAATCCTATCAGACTTTCAAGTGTTTTCGAATCGTAAAGATACTGCCGACAAGTCCGATTCCCATACCGAGAATGAGTCCGACCGGAAGCAGAATCCGGAATACGGCCGATACCGGCATGAATGCCATAAAGTTCGACAGTACGCTGAACTCCGTCATAACGTAGCTGATGACTCTGTTGTATACAACGTACAGCAGCCCCAGCGGAATCGCTGCTCCGACAAGACCGATCAGGATACCCTCGATCAGGAACGGAGCCCTTACAAACAGGTTCGTCGCACCGATCAGCTTCATGATACCGATCTCCTCTTTCCGGACCGAAATACCGATCGTGACGGTATTGCTGATCAGGAAAACAGATACGGCAAGAAGAATCAGGATGATCGCGATGGAAACGTAGCCAATGACACGGTTCATCGTCGTCAACGTTGTTGTTGCACCCTCGGCCTGTTTAACCTCACGGACACCGTCCAGCGAGCGGATATACTCAGCCAGTGCATCCTGCGTCTCTACCTGGTATACGTAAACCTCGTAGTGAGCAGAAGTTGCGAGCGGGTTGTCGTTTGGCTTAAAGCCGTCCTTGTATTCCTCTTTTCCTTCGAAATACTGTTTTGCAAAGTTTTCCCACGTCTCATCCGCGGAAACATACTTACATTCCTTGACCACATCGGTCTTGGCCTTGATCTCCGTTCCGATCTCATCGATCGTCGCCTGATCCACATCTTCGTTGAAGAAGACGGTCATGGATACATCTGTCTCGGCATTTTTTACGATGTAGTTAAAGTTGATGACAACCGCAAAGAAGATACCGAAAAGAAAGATACAGGCTCCCATGGTTGCGATGGATGCCAGCGAAAACATCTTGTTTCTCCAGATGTTTTTGACACCCTGTTTGATGCTGTAGCCAGTGTACTAAACCTCATGGTACTCGCCCTCCTTCTCATGCTGACTACCACGCCTTTTCGCATGGTAATAACGCGTTTTTTCATGGAGTTGACGATCTCACGGTTGTGGGTTACCACAAGAACGGTCGTTCCTCTGTTGTTGATTTCCTCCAGGAGCTTCATAATCTCCATGGAGTTTCCCGGGTCCAGGTTTCCGGTCGGCTCGTCCGCCAGAAGAATGTCAGGCCGGTTGACAATGGCTCTTGCCACGGCAACTCGCTGCTGCTCTCCTCCGGAAAGCTCCTTCGGGAAGGATTTGTACTTCTCTGCCAGTCCGACCAGCGTCAGGACTTCCGGCACGCGCTTTTTGATGACGCGGTTCGGTTTCTCGATGACACGCTGTGCGAATGCTACGTTTTCATAGACATTCCGGTCTTTTAAAAGGCGGAAATCCTGGAATACGACGCCGACACCGCGGCGGTATTTCGGCACTCTCCAGCGTTTCATTTTATTTAAGATCTGTCCGTTTACCTTAATGGTACCGGATGTGGGCTCGAGTTCTTTCAAAAGGAGCTTGATCAGCGTCGATTTTCCAGAACCGCTGTTTCCCACGATAAAGACGAATTCCCCCTTCTCGATGTGTAAGGATACGTTGTTGACGGCCGGCTGGCCTTTCGCGTAACTCTTACTTACACTATCCAATGTTATCATGCAATTCCTCCTTCAAGGGTTCTCGCTTAATAATCGAGCGTTTCCATGTATTTCATGTACTGCACAACCATAAGCGCAATCTTGAATGTGATCGCATCTTCAAAAACTCTAAGATCGAGTCCCGTGCTCTTCTGCAGCTTATCCAGCCGATAGACAAGGGTATTTCGGTGTATATAAAGCTGTCTCGAGGTTTCCGAGACATTCAGAGAATTTTCAAAGAATTTATTGATCGTTGTCAGTGTCTCTTCATCAAAGTCATCCGGCGATTTGTTGCCAAAAATCTCTTTGATGAACATTTTGCACAGTGGGATCGGAAGCTGGTAAATCAGACGGCCGATACCCAGTGAGCTGTATGCATAGATATCATTCTCAGCGGAGAAGATTTTTCCGACGTCCATCGCCATTCTGGCTTCTTTGTAGGAACGCGATACTTCTTTGATCTCCTTGACAATGGTACCGTAAGCAACGTGGGTTTTCCCCTCCTCATCTCTTCCTGCTGCTTCCAGAATGGTGGCTGCCACTTTGTTCATCTGGGCATAATCCTCACCTGGAGCAAGTTCTTTTACGATGATGATGTTTTTCTCATCAACTGCAGTTATAAAGTCACCGGATTTGGTACCGAGCAGACTCTTGACGCTCTCGAGCGCCCCGCTGTTCTTATCCGGATTTGTCTCAAGAATAAATACAAGGCGGCGTGCTTCCACTTCAATATGTAACTTCTTCGCCCTGTTGTAGATGTCGACCAGCAGCAGGTTGTCGAGCAGCAGGTTCTTGATAAGTTGTCCTTATCAAAGCGCTCCTTGTAGGCGGTTAAAAGACCCTGGATCTGGAAGGTAACCATTTTTCCGATCAGGTGAATGTCATCGTTTCCGCCTTTTACAACCAGAATGTACTCCAGCTGGTGTTCATCGTATACTTTAAAAAACTGATAATTTTTCATGGTCTGGGAATCTGCCTGAGACTGCGCAAACGTTACAATATCATTTTGGCTGATCTCAACCTCCGGAAAAGTTGTTACCAGAACTTTTCTTCTATATCAGTCACGCAGAGTTCGACACGCGAAATGTTTTTGATTCCCTCAATGGTACTCTGTAAAATCTGATTTGAAATCATATTTTCTTCCCTCTTTCATCCTATAGTTTGTCTCCGGCTGCACCCGCTTTCATTGCCAGGCATATCCACACCCCCATGGTTCTGCTCCTGATGCAAAGTACCTCACAGATATACTTATTTTAATACAAAATAGACAAAAAAGGAAGAGAAAACACAACATTTATACCACAAAATACGTAAAAAGGTCAGGAGAAATCCGTCTGGAAGCCCTCTCCTAAGACCTCTCTTGCATCCGACACAACGACAAACGCGTCCGGATCGATCGTTCCTACGATCTGTTTGAGCTGCGGGATCTGTTTTTTGCCCACAACACAGAATACCATCATACGCTCTTCGCCCGTGTACATTCCCTTGATGTGGATGCCGGACGCGCCGCGGTCGAGTTCTTCCATGAGCTCATCGGCTACCTGCTCCGGATGCGCGGTAATGATAAACGCGGATTTCGCATAATTCATACCTTCCATCAGGGCATCCGTCATTTTCGTCGTCACGTAGATTGCCACGATCGCATAGAGCGAAGCGTGGATACCGAAGACAAAAATACCGGCGATGACGATGATTCCATCAAGCACCTGCATAACCTGTGCAACGGAATAGTGGCGCAGCTTTCTCTGGATCAGAGCCGCCATCATATCCGTTCCGCCCGTCGTACCGTTTCCGATGAAGACGAGGCCGATGCCTGCTCCCATCAGAACGCCGCCAAAAAGTGCGGAGAGCATCCTGTCATCCGGCACCAGCTGCAGAACCGGGAGAACGGCAAACCAGAACGTGTTCATCAGGGTTCCAAAAATGGTTTTCACAAGAAAATCACGGCTCATGCGGATTCCAAAAAGAAAGAGCGGAATGTTCAGCACAAGGTTCGTCACCCAGAGCGGAACTCCTTTTCCGAACAGCATCTGGCTCAGTTGTTTGATGACGATTGCAAGACCGGAAAATCCTCCGGTAACAAGCCCCGCCGGGTCGTAAATCGAGCTGGTCGCAACCGCCATGACCGCGGTTCCCAGCGTAATCAGCAGATAATCTCTCCACTGCTGTTTGTTCCGTATCCAGTTCATGAACTTCAACCGTCCTTTTCGCTGTTATATTTTGTTACCATCCACTTAAACGTATTCTTCTTTAGCAGAGTTCCCCACCAGCTCGTTTTTATACCGGCCTCGTTCTGCAGTGTTGAGTGTTCGCCAAGGCTCAGCCAGATTTTCGCGCTGATTTTGCTGCTGTTTTCCAGAACGAAACGATCCTGCCGCGTTCCCGCAAGGCCGCTCACAATCACGTCCGTCGTCTGGCTGTTGATCTCGTTGACCAGGCTGTCAAACGCGGATTCCTCCAGCGTCTCGACGACAGCACCGCCTCCGATCTCAATGCCGGGATACGTTTCTGTCAGATATTTCTGCAGTGTCTGCAGTTCTTCCCCAGTGTCGCCCAGTACGAAAATCCGGCTTTTTTTCTGAATCAGTCCCCAGAAAAAGCGTGCGATGAACTCGTTCGTCTCCACTTCCTCATAGGACGCGTCTCCGGGTCGATTCCTGCTGCCTCCAGCACTTCGGTTTCCCCGATGACCGTCAGATCCAGATCTTCGATATACTGTTTCCACGTCGGTTCCTTGCTCGCCTGCATCAGCATCTGCATCGTCACAATCCCGATGGTGTTCAGCTTATCATTCGAGAGGTATTCCTCCACAATCTCCATCGCCGCATCAACGTGGTAATGTTTCAGCTTCACACCTAAAATTTCCAGTTCTGCATTCATAGTTCTGTATACTTCTGTTTTCCTTCGAAATCCAGAAGCGTTTCCTCCATGTTTTCCTGCCGTTTCTTCCGGCAGCGCTGTCCGCCCTTTTCTTCTGGCAACAGCTAATCCCCATTATACTAAAAAAAGAGGCTGTTGTCAAAAACAGCCTCTTTTTCTGCCCTGTTTTCACAGAATTTTTACAATTTAGCGGATCGTCTGCGGATTGTTTCAACTCACAGTCGGTATTTTCACGGAGTCTGACATGTCGAAAATAGTTCGACTGTGACTTGCCTCATGTCAGTGGAGGATACCGATTTCTCTCCGCCCGCCACTGCCGTTATGTTTCTTTTAACAATTCATCCCACCGCTTTAGAAGTGGGAGACTTCTTGTCTACTAGGGTTAAACCTCAAACATCAGATCGCCGTAGGACGGCATCGGCCACATCTCTTTGTCTACGATCATTTCCAGTTTGTCAACCGGTGCACGGAGTGCTCCATAGCCGGAGCAACTTTCTCGTAGTAGTATTTTGCTTTTGCTTCGCCGTCTTCCATCTCGCATCCTGCATTCTCGATTGCGATCAGCTCGTCGAGTGCTTTCTGGGTCTCCTCAAGCAGTGCACTTGTCTCGTTCAGCAGATTCTTCTGTACACCAACTGCCGTAACACCTGCTGCGGTGATGGTGTTGATGGATCCAGCCAGGGAAGTCGCATATTTGATGACTGCCGGGATGATCTGTTTGCTTGCCATGTCGATCATGGTCTTTGCTTCGATGTTGATGGTCTTTGCATAGTTCTCGAATTTAACTTCTGCACGGGATACCAGCTCTGCCTCGGTGAATACTTTGAAATCGCCGAACAGTTTGATTGCGGTATCAGTGGTCAGTGCCGGGATTGCGTACACCATGGATTTGATGTTCGGAAGTCCTCTTCTCTCTGCCTCAGCTAACCACTCATCTGCATATCCGTCGCCATTGAAGATGATTCTCTGATGCTCACTTAAGTTCTTCTTGATCAGATCATGGACAGCGTCCTCAAAGTTTTCAGCGCCTTCCAGTACATCGCATGCATCGCGGAATGCTTCTGCAACGATGGTGTTCAGTACGATGTTCGGAGCTGCAACGGAGTCACGGGAACCAACCATACGGAACTCGAATTTGTTTCCGGTGAAGGCGAACGGTGAGGTTCTGTTACGGTCGGTAGCGTCTTTCTTGAGATCCGGAAGCGTCTTAACACCAGTCTCCAGAACGCCCTCTTTTTTACTCTTGGTTGCATTTCCGGTGCTGATCAGCTGCTCAACAACGTCCTCCAGCTGCTCGCCAAGGAATACGGAAATGATGGCCGGCGGCGCCTCGTTGGCTCCCAGTCTGTGATCGTTTCCTGGATCGGCTGCGGACTCACGGAGCAGATCTGCGTGAACATCAACAGCTTTCAGGACGCAGCTTAACACAAGCAGGAACTGAATGTTCTCGTGCGGTGTTTTGCCCGGCTCAAGAAGGTTGATGCCGTCATCTGTGGTGATGGACCAGTTGTTATGTTTTCCGGAACCGTTGACACCTGCGAACGGTTTCTCATGCAGCAGGCATTTCAGTCCGTGCTGGCATGCAACTCTCTTTAAGGTCTGCATTACGAGCTGGTTGTTGTCGACTGCTACGTTTGCCTCGGAATAGATGGAAGCCAGCTCATGCTGTGCCGGTGCAACCTCATTGTGCTGTGTCTTTGCGGTAACGCCCATCTTCCACAGCTCAATGTTGACCTCCTTCATAAAGGAAGCAATTCTCTGACGGATGGTTCCGAAATAGTGATCGTCCATCTCCTGTCCTTTTGGAGGCATTGCGCCGAACAGGGTACGGCCGGTGTAGATCAGGTCTTTTCTCTGCAGGAATTTCTCTGCATCTACCAGGAAGTATTCCTGCTCCGGTCCTACGGAAGGAGTTACTTTCTTGGAAGTGGTGTTTCCGAACAGTTTTAACAGACGCAGGGACTGTACATTCAGAGCTTCCATGGAACGAAGAAGCGGTGTTTTCTGGTCAAGCGCCTCTCCTGTGTAGGAGCAGAATGCAGTCGGAATGCAGAGGGTTGCGCCTGCTGCGTCCTGACGAACGAAAGCCGGTGAGGTGCAGTCCCATGCTGTATATCCTCTTGCCTCAAAGGTAGCACGCAGTCCACCGGACGGGAAAGAAGATGCATCCGGCTCGCCTTTGATCAGCTCTTTACCGGAGAAGCTCATCAGTACTTTGCCGTTCGGCATCGGTGCTGTGATAAAAGAATCGTGCTTTTCTGCAGTTGTACCAGTCAGCGGCTGGAACCAGTGTGTATAGTGTGTTGCTCCTTTTTCAATTGCCCATTCTTTCATCTCATGTGCAATCGTATCTGCAGTAGCAAGATCCAGCTCACCGCCTTCTTCGATGATCTTTTTCAGCTTCTTGTAAACATTTTTTGGAAGACGTTTCCTGCATTACAGTGTCATTGAATACATTTTCGCCAAAGATTTTG